>Ga0208920_1000107_pt1 | contig 24580 bp, 21 predicted proteins | sample 19_taG_FD_184094 | JGI IMG/M metagenome (GOLD analysis project Ga0208920, IMG submission 184094) | Marine viral communities from the Subarctic Pacific Ocean - 19_ETSP_OMZ_AT15317 metaG (SPAdes) (version 2) | ecosystem: Environmental > Aquatic > Marine > Oceanic | place: Pacific Ocean | collected...
GTTCTCAATTCTGGATCTGTGGCTGATGGCACGTACACCGCAAGTTTGCCAAGCGTCAGAGCGGCCGGTAATGGCTGGTGGTGCAAATTTGTTATCGGTGAGGTCACAGGCGGCGACGTTCTGATTAGCGCATCAGCTGATGATACAACTTCGATGTTCGTGCATAAGCCCATGTCTCGCAATGATGTAGCATATGGCAACGGCGCTTACTACAACGCCTACTATGAGGTCCATTCGCGCGGACTCGGACTTCCCGGTCCCGGCCGCGTGCCGATGTTTGGGACCAACATGGTTTTTGTACCTCAAAATATTGCGTCCGCTGGTTCTGTCCGCTTTACAATCTCTTCGTCTGCTAATCCTGGCGGCTGCATGCAGGACAATCTTTCTTATGATTATTATCTTTCTTATGACGATTTCCAACCGAGCGCCAGCTGCGTGGTTAACGATACACTAGAATTGATGACCGATGGCGTACGCTGGTACGGCCAAACCACTTTAGATTCTTCAGTATCACTATTGGATGGAACTGAAAATCCTTGTTTAGCACTTACTGCTTCACTGACGTATGGCTACGGTGGCTCCGGCGAGATCATCATATGATGAGGCCGGCGTAGCTGCAGACGGCTAGAAAGAAGTGATATATTTATCGTAAAAGGGAAAACGTATTATGGGAAAAAAGAAAAAGCTTATGACTAATAGACGCGGCGGGAAATTTGCCGGCCATCCGGCAGTAAGAGCAGCTCGTTCAAAATTGCGCGAAGCCCAAAAGGCCCGACGCTCCGCACCGAAGCCAGCTCCGAAAGCTATAACAGAAGCTGTTAAAGAAGCTCGAAAAGAGGTTGTGAAGGTTCAGAAAGAAGCTCGACAAGAGATCAGGAAAACACGCACAGCCAAAAAAGCGCCCAAAAAGTCGACTAAAACAACTACAACAAAAGCCAAGGCCAAGAAAACGGTTCTTGAAAAAGTAAAAGAAGTTGTGGCACCAAAGAAAAGTACCAAGAAGAAGGAAGCGCCTGAAGAAGAAACAAACTCTCCTGACTAATTATATTGTATAGGAGACTTTCATGAATGGCGACACCGACACTTACACCTAGTTCACAAACATCAGCTGTTGTCTTGCCATCAACAGGTAGTCTTGTTGTAGCTGGTGATTCTGCAAATTATCCGTATGGTCTTTATGCAGACGCTGGTTCACAACTGTTTGATACTAACTTTATTACTGGCGCAGTTGAACAAGTTAATTTCACCTACAGGAAGCTTGGTGGTGATGTTCTTGATATTGAGTTAACTGATAAAAATATTTATGCTGCTTATGAAGAAGCAGTATTGGAATATTCATATATCGTTAACGTGCATCAAGCCAAAAATGTGTTACATAGTTCTTTAGGCGCGACAACTGGAACTTTTGATCAAGATGGCCAGCGAACTGATTCTTTGAGCGGCAGCAACGTTGAATTGAAGTATCCTAAATACAAATTGGGATATTCAAAAAAGATTATGGACAATACGATTATGGAATCCGGCCTTGGCGGCACCGCTGCTGTGTATTCAGGATCTATTGCCACAAATAGGCTGCAGCAGGATTATGATTTGCAACAAGAAATTCAAACTAATTCTTTGACTGCTAGTTTTGATTATTTTAGTAAAATTAACAACAAACGGGTTATCATAAGAAGAGTATATTTTAAAACGCCACATGCAATGTGGAGGTTTTATGGTTATTATGGTGGCTTGAATGCAGTAGGCAATATGTCAACTTATGGTATGTATGCTGATGACTCTACTTTTGAAGTAATTCCGCCATGGCAAAATAAATTGCAAGCGATAACGTATGAAGATGCAATTTATACACGAAATTCTCACTATTCTTATGAAATTAAAAATAATAAATTAAGAGTATTCCCGATTCCAACAAGCACCAGTCCAAGAAAGATTTGGTTCGAATTCACAGTTGAGGAAGATCCATGGGAAGATCAGGATGATCGCAAAGGTGGCTTGGACGGTGTTAATAACATGAACACTTTGCCTCTGGCAAATATACCTTATCGGAGCATTAATAGTATAGGAAAACAGTGGATTAGAAGATTTACTATAGCTTTGTGCAAAGAAGTCCTTGGTCAGATTCGAAGTAAGTTTGCCACAATTCCAATTCCCGGGGCTTCAGTAACACTTAACGGGCCCGCAATGATTACAGAAGCTAAAGCGGAACAAAAAGAGTTGAGGGAAGAACTGCAGAAGGTGTTAGATGAGTTAACTTATCAAAAACTTACAGAAGCACAAAATGATATGGCCAAGAACACTCAGGAGTTAGCACGTACATATCCATATTCTGTCTACCAGGGGTAAAATTTAAATGGCGAGTGAAAAAAATAAATGGACGCAGCCAACTCAGCCACCCCCTCCTCTTTTTCTTGGTGAAAAAGAACGAGACTTGGTTAAACAGGTTAATGATGAGTTAATTGAAAGAGTAATTGGACAACAAATTGCATATTATCCAATTGATCTAGAACATACAAATTTTCATTCGTTATATAATGAAGCGGTTGTTAAAACTTTTTTGCCTCCTGTCAGGGTCTATGCTTTGGTTGAATTTATGGGCCAAACAACACAAACTGATAAATATGGTATAGACAAGACTGTAAAAATAAAAGTTCATTTTCACAAAAGAAGATTAACTGAAGATCAAGATCTTTTCGTCCGCGAAGGTGATTTTGTTGCCTATGGTGAAAACCATTATGAAATAGTCAAATTAGAAGAGACAAAAGAACTATTTGGCCAGGCGGATAGAAGAATTGAAATATCTGCTGAATGTATCAAGTCTAGAGAGGGCCTTTTTGATGGCACATAAAGATTCTATAAATGAAGATGTGGCAAGAGATGTTCCAAGATACAAATCTGAGCTGGAAGATATCGATATGGCTTTATATAACTTTATTAATGACTCTTTGGATTTAAAAACAACAACTAATAAAGGTTTCGAAAAAGTACCGGTAATATGGGCGGGATCCGAAAGGGCCCATAATATAAAAAATACCGATATAAGGCGTGATAAGACTGGGCAGATCATTTTGCCAGTTATTGTTGTTGAAAGAACAAAAGTTACAAAACAATTCGAAAACAAAGGTGTTCCATATGCTGCAGTTGATCCTCAGGGTGATTTGAAAGGCGGCCTTTTAACAATTAATAAGGTTATTAAACAAGATAAGACTTCTAATTTCGCTAATATGGATGCTTATAAAGCTCGAAATCAAACTAATTTCCCTACATATAGGCACAAGAAAAACAACAAAGTTGTCTTCGAGACCATCACCATACCTATACCCATATATGTGGAATTAGGATACGATATATCTATCAGAACCGAGTATCAGGAGCAAATGAATGATATCACGGTGCCCTTCATTCGTAGGGCCCATGCTCATAAGAGAATTATGATTAGTCACAACTATAATAATTATGAAGCTTTTATAGAGGGAGACCTGGCGTTAGCCAACAATGTCTCCTCTTATGAGCAGAATGAACGCAAGTATGAAACGAAACTAGCCATTAATGTTTTAGGGTATCTTATAGGTGACGGTAAAAACCAAAGTCAGCGCAGAACTGTAAGAAGGGAAAACGCTGTACAAATACGTTTTGCTAGGGAACGAATCATCATTGGAGATGAAGATGGAGAATTTAGATTTTAAAGGAGTTTCCAACCAGCCAAGACTATTTAATTATGAAAATGTGTATTTTATTTTAGTTTAAACTAGAGATTATCCAAGGGAGCTATAAACATGGCAGTTGACAAATTTAAATTTATTTCACCCGGTGTTTTCATCGATGAAATTGATGAATCCGCTTTACCGCCGCTTCCCGAGCGAATGGGCCCGGTGATTGTAGGACGTTTCGCAAAGGGCCCGGCCAACCGACCGGTCAAGGTAGAGTCATTTAAAGAATTCGTTCAATTATTTGGACGCCCATCTGCTGGAAACCCTGGAGGTGACATCTGGCGTACTGGTGCTTTGACTGCACCGACTTATGCTGCATATGCAGTTCAGGCTTGGCTACGAAATAATTCTCCCTGCACAGTATATCGAGTTTTGGGTGAACACCCTTCGACTGCTGAAACTAGTTTTGCAATTGCAGAAGGGGGCCTCCCGGGGTGGAGAACTCAAAATACTTTAAGTAGTTCACTTACTACCGCCGGCGGAGCATATGGTCTTGTTGTATTCCCTGTTCATTGTGGCGCCCTGTGCACTGGGTCTGCACTTACCGGCACACTAGCTGCTATCTGGTACGTGCAAAACGGCACTGTCGAAGTAGATGGCCCCGGCGTGTCCGGATCCGCCGGCGCCACTTCATCAGCCGGCATGTTGCATGAGTTCGAGGGAGGAGTTTACAGCGTTGCTATAAAAAATAGCACTGGCACCACCGTGAAAGCTGCGAGGTTTACCTTTAATAAAGATAGTGAACTTTATATTAGAAAGGTCTTCAATACTGACCCAACCAAAACAAATACCGACATAACAGTCGCCGAGGACGAAGAAATATATTGGCTTGGTGAAACCTTTGATCCTCACGTCCTTAACAGTGACACATGGTCACTAGCTGTCACGGGCACATCTTACACCGGCGGAGATACGACGTGTGCTATACTAGGCCTCCAGGGCGATGTTTGGGGCGGTACAAACGGCGATTATGCCGACCGACGCCAGTCCTCTCAGGCTGCTCGCACAGGCTGGTTCTTCTCACAAGACACCCGCGGCGAGATGACCGCGTCCTTCGATCCTACTGAACATACGAAAGATTTATTTAGATTTGTGGCACACGATAGCGGCGAACATGCGAATAGAGATTTCAAGATTTCAATTCAGGATATCAAAGTTCCAACTGACAATTATAATAAATATGGTAGTTTCACCGTGCTAGTCAGAGCAGCTGGGGATTCTGACAATAATCCCATCGTCTTGGAGCGCTTTAGCGGTCTTAATTTAGATCCAACTTCTACTGGCTACATCAAAAAAGTAATTGGTGATGTAAGTTACGTATATGACGAAAACACCAAAGTTATTGTTGAACATGGTGAATGGCCTAACAGATCTAAGTATATCCGCGCCGAGGGCAAACCAATTATTGAAGGAAACGCGGAAGGCCTTCTGCCGTTTGGAGTTTATGGTCCAAGAGTGCCAATCACACTACAAATACTGAGTGGCACCACAAATCTTAATATGTCAGCTAGCGCGACGGGTGAAGCATGCGATTCTTGGGTCATCGGCCAACACGCCAACGGCCTCCCAAGTGCCTCTCTGACGTCTAGTCACGCCGCCGGTCACATATTGCACGCAGGTGACGAATTCACTGGGTCACTGCAATGGCCCACCACTAGGTGCAGAGTTTCTTCTTCCGAGGGTGATTTAGTATTAGAAACCCGTGCTTACTTTGGCTACCAATCTGTTATGCCAGATACTAGAATTTTTGAACAAACTAATCTAGATCTCCTACGCGGCCAGCCGTCTGGCATTGTTGGTGATACTAACGCAACAGCATCTCAGCATTCTTGGGTCTTTACTTTGGATGATATCGTGGTTGAAGATAATTCAGCGGTATGGACTGCTGGCTCCAGGGCCCTTGGTGATTCCAGGACCGCATCGTCATCCGCCGATACCGGTGGCCACGAAGGGCTATTAGGCGAAAATTGGAATCGCTTTACCTCCCCCATGTTTGGAGGTTTTGACGGCCTAGATGTAACAGAGAAAGATCCATTCCGAAATGAATATATCGGACTCACACCTACATCAAATACTAACTATGCTTATCATTCGATGAAGAGAGCAATTGATACTTTATCTGATAGCGAGTTTGCGGAATTTGATATTGCAACTATTCCTGGCATCACGGCCCCCAAGTTGGTAACTTCTTTGGTCAATGTGTGCGAAGACCGCGGCGACGCCATAGCAATTATTGATGCAGCCGGCGGGTATAAACCGCAGCATGAAAATGATGATGACGAGCAAACTAGATTTGAAGCAGGAACCATTGATACAGTTGTCGATACGGTGAAAAACAACTTGCAGATTAATTCAAGTTATGGATGCACTTTCTATCCATGGGTTCGTATTAAAGACAACGTCAACAACGCTGTGTTATATGTCCCGCCCTCGGTGGTAGCACTTGGCACCTTCTCAAGTTCCCAGAGAAAATCAGCAGTTTGGTTTGCACCAGCTGGTTTCACTCGCGGCGGCTTAAGCGAAGGCTCTGCCGGGTTGCCAGTGGTTGGCGTGAGAGAGCGTCTTACTTCAGCACAAAGAGATAAGCTTTACGATGCAAATATTAATCCTATTGCTAGTTTCCCAGCTGAGGGAATTGTCATCTTCGGTCAAAAGACAATGCAGGTAACTCGTTCTGCTCTGGATAGAATTAACGTGAGAAGACTGCTCATTTATCTCAAGAAAGAGATATCGCAGATTGCATCTAGAATTCTCTTTGACCAGAATGTTACAGCCACGTGGGATAAATTCACTGGCCAGGTTGTACCCTTCTTAGACGGTGTGAAAGCTGGCTTGGGTCTCACAGACTTTAGGGTTGTGCTTGACGAATCAACTACAACGCCAGACTTGATTGATAGAAACATTCTGTATGCCAAGATTTACCTGAAGCCCGCAAGAGCTATCGAATTCATAGCACTTGACTTTATTATTACTAGAAGTGGTGCTTCTTTCGATGATTAAAAATAAAAATTTAAATAAAACACTATTTATAGTAGACAAGGGAGAAATAAAATAATGCCATTTTTTTCAGATTCAGGACCAGGTGGATTCGAGCCTAAAAGAAAACATCGGTGGACTGTAAGTTTTAAACATCTTGGTAATGATTTGGTTTTCATGGCAAAAAGCGCTTCGAAGCCCAAATTTACCTCAACTCCCACGAAACATCAATTTATGAATCATGAATTCAAATATCCCGGCATTGTTCAATGGCAGGATCTCAGTGTGACGCTAGTTGACGCTTTTGAGCCGAATATAGGTAGTGTTTTTTGGAATGTTCTCTTGAACAACGGTTACGACCTTCCTACTAATTTTACAAATTCATTAATAGGATTTACCAAAACTTCAGCAGTGGCTACTCTTGGTGATGTGGTGATCAGACAATTAGACGGTGGTCATCGAGCCGGTATTTCTCCCGTCGTCGTCGACCCAGGTAATGTTGTCGGGCCCCCTGTTGGGCCCTTCATCAGAGAAGAGTGGACTTTAAAAAATGCATTTGTTAAAGATGTAGATTGGTCCGGAGAAATGACTTATTCAGGTGATTCTGGCTTGGTTGAAATTAAGGTTGGATTAACTTATGATTTCGCCACGTATGCGACCAAAAACTCTTCAGAAGGCTTGGGTCAATATCTTTAAAAGCTAACGAGAGGTTAAGATGCGCAATAATGAGAGACGTTTGGGAATGGGGCCTGGCCCCCAACCAGACGATATAGCGGGGGCTTGCCAACAAGGCTCCCCGTTGGCATTTGTGGTGCCAACAGAGTTTGTTGAACTACCGTCAAGAGGAGTGTTTTATCCAGAAGGTCATCCTCTCCATGGTGAAGACACGATTGAGATAAGATTCATGACAGCAAAGGACGAAGATATTTTAACTTCGGCGACGCTTATTAAAAAAGGGATTGTTTTAGAAAGACTCATTGATAATCTCATAGTTGATAATAGAATCAAAGCTTCGAATCTTTTTGTTGGTGATAGGAACGCCATAATGGTTGCTGCACGCAAATCAGCTTATGGTCGCCTCTATGAAACAAATATAACTTGTCCTTCCTGCAATCATTCTTCTGATGAAGAATATGATCTTGAAGAAATAAAGTATATTGGACAGTGTTTTGACGAAGAATTCTTAAAAGAAAATAACGTTAATATCAATCCGGAGTTTGGTATTTTTGAATTGCAGCTTCCCAGATCAGGTGTTACGGTTGGCCTTCGACTATTGGCCGGCAGGGATGAACGCCAGCTGGTACAAGCTAGAAAGCAAAGAGTAGAAGAAACCAATATTACTGATGTCTTATACTCTATTGTTGTTTCCGTTAACGAGGTTAACGATAATATAACAATTAAAAACTTTGTTGAATCAATGCCTGCCATGGATTCAAAATATTTAAGAAGCTTATACTCAAAATTAATTCCCAATATTGATTTTAGCCGGTTTTTTACTTGTTCAAAATGTTATCACGCAGTTGACCTGGAGGTGCCGTTTACTGCGGCGTTTTTTTGGCCTGAGTGAAAAATATATGGAAAAGGTTTATGAACAATTCTTTGTTCTAAAGCTTCATGGCGGTTGGAGTTTCATTGAAGCATATAATTTGCCAGTTGGCCTACGTTTGTGGTTTGTTGATAAGTTGGCAGAACACTTTGAACAGCGTAAAGAGGCCATAGAAGATTCTTCGTAGCTGACATATTCAACAAAAGGCCCGCAAGGGTCTTTTATTTTATTGAATTTCACTATTTACTTATACACCACAAGGGGGGATAGAAAGAATGGGCGCTCGGCTTCCAACAGATCCAAAAGAAGTTAAAGAACTAATAGCGCTTTATAAAGAATTAACTAAGGTTGGCTCAGGCGTGGTAGATATTGACGACAAGAAGTATAAGAAGCTGTCAGACATGATACTCATGGTGAAACAGCAGGCAGATGGTTATAAAGCTTTAGTAGAAGCAAAAGAAGAAGATCTTGAACTTCTCACCAAGGGCAGCCGGTTGCACACCGCGGCCCTCGATGACCTGGAGAATCTGAAACTATCCCATGAACAACTCGCCCGGGCGGGAGTACTAAGTTACGAAAAGATTACTAAGCTAGCAAAAGAACTAAAAAAAGCTAGCGACGGCACCGGAACCGCCGCGGCAGAAGCCCAAAAGGATCTTGAGGCCCTCAACGCAGCTATAGAAGAAAATACTATAAAGACTCAATTTGGGATTACAGCAAGAGATTTAGCAATTGCCTCGCTTGGCACCAGTTCGAAAGAAATACTTGCCAACCTGAAAACAAGCTTTAATTCATATGCTACCATGATGGATACTGGCTTAACAAAATACACTGCAACTATTGGCTTGTATTCTAAAGCACTTGAGTTGGCTCATGTTTCTGCACTCGGCCCCTTTAAACAGATCGGTGAGGATGGGCAGGAAACATTAGAAGCATTTGATGGTATCATGAGGGGCATCGGCCTAACCGGAGAAGATGTAGGTTCAGCCCTCCAGGATATAACAAATAATATTTCAATAATGCGCCATGGCGTCCACTCTATAGGCGATAGAGAAATTATTAGTCGTACTGCCAATTTAGTAGCAGGTATGAAAAAGCTGGGTGTCGGTACAAAAACTACAACAACCGGAATTGATCTTTTCACGAGGGCTTTAAAACAAACTCCTGCCATGGCTTTGAATAGCATGTTAAGGTTGGATGGCCTAGCTAATTCTTTGCATATTAATGTTAATCAGGCAATTCAGGATTACAATTCTTTGGCACCCACATTGGTTGCATATGGAGAGCGCTCCATTGATGTTTTTGCTGGGATGGAAGCCCAGGCTCAAGCAACCGGGATATCTTTAGCAAATTTGGATAAGTTTGCACAAAAATTTGATACATTTGAAGGTGCGGCAACAGCGGCTGGCAAATTAAATGCCATATTGGGCGGCACACATTTATCAATGATGGAACTTGTTCATGCTGATCCTGCTGAAAAATTTGAATTAATAAAACAAGCAGTGGCAGATGCGGGTGTTGCTTTTGAAGATATGGATCGTCGTCAAAAAATGGTCATCGCCGGCGCCCTTAGCATGGATGTTGAATCTGCTGCAAGATTGTTTGGTAGCGAGGAAGACTTCCAGATGGCCGGCGAAGCAATGGATACCACTGCGACAAAACAAGATGAGATGACAGAGCGCATCAAAAAAGCAACAACAGCTACAGATTTATTAAAGTTGAAATTCTCTGAGCTGGCTGATCCAATGAGAGATTACGAAAATCTTATTCGAAGAGTGTCGACAAAATTAGGAGAAGCCCCAGTTAAATTGGCGCAGGACATGCAGAAGGCCATGATGGGCTTCGGTGCTAGCGCCCAGTCTGCCGGCGAAGCAGTAATTGGTTCTTCCGGCGTAATAATCGACGGTGTATCAAAAAAGATTGAACAAGTAAAAGGCTTGATACCTGGTTCTGGCGTGCTAAAAGACCTTGGAATATTGGGCCTTATATTGCTAGGAGAAACCGGTGGCGAACTCACGAAAGACCAAATTGAAAAGATTCAGAAGAGAGTAGAAGATATACAGAAAGATGCAGCTCGCGGTCTATTGCCCAGCGCCCGCAATACTTATGATCCGAATAGGGTACTCCTCGCATCTTCCCCGTTGACTCCCACCAGCCCAGCAGTAATGTCACCTCAAAATCTTGCTGCACCTGTGATTCCAAAATTGGAATCGCCGGCCCTCGCCGCCGGAAGGCTCCCAGGACCCACCAGTCCTTCGTTGCTTGGTGAAACCCTTCAATCTCCTTCAATAGCAGGCGCAACACCAGCACTTGGACCACAAATTGTACAACTAATTGTGGATGGTAAAAAACTAGGGGAGGTGGCAATTAAACATGGTCTTACCGGCCCTGTTCTTGCGAGGATGCATTCTTAATGGCAAATAATTTTTTTCAAAATGAAAAGTTTCTTCAATATGAAACATCTTTAATCGCAAAATCAGATATTCAAGGTACACGCGGCAAATTAACACGAGTTGCCCCAGAAATATTGAAATCTGGGTCTCCCGATAAAGATAAATTTACTACTGACGGCGCCCAGCGGGGTACTTTATTAGAAATTATTCCAATGCATATCAAGAATCCGCCTAGAATCACATTTATGGCCTTTCTTGACGCTTTTACGGATACTTTAAATCCCGAATACAGCGCGCAGCAAGTATACGGGCGCAACGACGCTTATCATATCTGGAAGGGTTCTCGAAGGTCTATAAGATTATCCTGGGTGATACCTTCTAGCGGAAAGAACATGGCTTTAAGGAATTTATCTCATATTAGTTGGTTTATGGCGTCTTTGTATCCTGCGTATAAAGAAGTGGGCGGCGGTTCAAATGCCGTTTCTGCTTCTCCTCTTTTCCGGGTTAAATATGCTAATATGATCACGTCTGCTAATTATCCTCTAGAAGGTTTATTATGCGTCATCAAAAATGTACAACTCAGCCACAATAAAAAAGCCGGCTTTATATCAATGCATCCTGGGGGCCTAGGACAACTAACCCGCGACGTCGACGCCGATGAGGGCGGCCAGTTCGGCGTCGCTGCCAATATAGATCCGTTGTCCGACGGGGGTATATTTGATGATTTAATGGGCACCGTTGAAACACGTCCAGAATATTTTTTGATACCGATGGAATATAAAATTTCATGCAACTTGGATATTATTCATGAACACTCACTAGGGTGGGATCATGAAACTGGCGCTTGGCGAGGCACCTCGCCTGGAGGAAAAATAGCAGAAGCCGTAAGTGACGCCGATGTTGGGCGACTTTTCCCATACGGACTCGAATTGAACAAGGGTTTATCAACTGATAAGCCTGGCACCGAGCCACCAGAAGATTCTGGTTATGATGTGGTTGACGATCTGCCCGAAGTACCGGATGATTACAACTGCATCGACGGCAACCCTGCCGATGGTCGCTGTGACCCCAACGGCGCGGAACATACAGAGAGAATAGCCGATCTCGACGGCAGCGGCCTCGCACCTGACGCAGCTGGGGAAGAAAACACATTTGCGGCGATTTCTGATTAGGGGGTAACTTATGAGATATTTTAACCAAAACATTTATGTCAATAACGATCCTGCTTATCAACGTTATTTAAAGAAAAGAGGGATGAAACTTATTCGTCAATTTGATACACCACAATTTCGTCATCCAAGCGCAGCAGACCGCAGTCATTTTAAAAGAGCGCAGCATGTTTGGGGCACTGGTGATCGTTTTTATAAGTTGGCTGATGATTATTATCAAGATCCAGAAAAATGGTGGGTTATAGCTCTTTACAATCAAAAACCAACAGAGTTCCATGTCCAGCCAGGGCAGGTAATATATATTCCATATCCTTTAGATTCTGTGTTATACTATATGGGATATTAATCGGAGAAGAGTATGACTGAGCCGAAAAAGGATCCTGCTAGCAAAGATGCGTCTGAAGAAGTATCAGCAGAAAAAGAAAAGCAATTAAGAGAACAGAAACACAGACACAGGACTGAACGGAATCTTCGGAATGTAGAACAATATATTTTAAGTCAAAATATTAATACAGTTAGAGAATACCAAAACTCCAAAAAGGGTCTTTTTAATTATAAAACTTTTAGGCAAGTCAAGGGCAATAGTTCTGATATTGTAACCAAATTAAGGGCCATGCCAGACTTGGCTCCATTTTTTAAATTAAAAAATTCTACGTTATCTTTGATTCAGCCAAAAATTAGAATATATCGCGTTACATATGAAGAACTAGCCCCCGCTTCGGTAGAGGGTGGGACATCAGATGGCTACCCAAATGTTCGTACGATGGACAGTGCTCAGCGTGTTCCCTTACCAACTCCGTGTTATAGAGAATTTAAATTTTCAGATAATTTTGGGAATGAAAATGCTGCGTCTGTTGAGGATTATTTAGCTAGTGAGTCGACCAAGGCTACCTGGAGAAATGTTGGTTTGCAATCTTTTGATTTTAAGCAAATAGGTACCTCCCACGGCGCTATCGAACACAATATTGAGTGCAATCTTAAAATAAAATTAAAAAGTCTTAAAGATTTAACAGCCCAGCCACCCGGCGAGCCCCCTCCGGAAAAAGGTGGCCTAAGATACGTAGACTTGGTAATACATCCCGGTACTAGGATCGATAACGAAACTCAACAATTAAATCCAATGCATTACGAAATTAAAGTTTTGCTGGGATATCACTCTCCCACTAAAGACATGATTCAGAACATTAGTACCGAAGCAAACGAGAGGGAAATACTCGAAAGCTTGGAAAAGATGAATATGGTCTTGGCTCTCTCTTTAAGAGATTACGATTTTAATATAAGCGACGATGGATCTGTAACTTTAGATATCAACTATTGGGGCCGTATAGAATCGGTTTTAAATAATAGCTATGCTAATATTTTTCAAGAAACTTTTCATGTCGGCGAGAACGGCGACTTACTTTATGATCCGAAAGCTAATATAAAAAATAATTATGGTGCGATCGCCAGACTTTCAAAACAAATTTTATCTGTTCACACGGGAATGAATACTCCTTCTTGCAATGGTACAGACTGTAAAGCAAAAAAAACGTTAAATAAAATATTAAATGAAAATGAGCTGTTCAAAACAATAGCAAAAGAAGAAGAAGTCGACGGCCTGAATCCTACCGGTGCTTCGGATATGACCAAGATGTATGAGTGGTTTAAGGATGTTGATAACACTAATAAACTAATAGGATCCTTAAAAAGCAAAGCAGCTGCATTCCGAGAACGAGTTTACCAAGGCTTTATGGCTCAAATAATTGATGGGAATCCTCAGGATGCTAAAGGAAACGGCACTCGTTTATTCTGTGCCTCTGCCACCAAGAAGGATATACAAGCCGCTGTCGGCTTAATTAATTCAGCCAAAGAAGGAAAAGAAAAGAAATCTAAAATAAAAATAGATAGTATAAAAAGAGAAAGTAGTACAGCGGTCGGTGAAGCTAGCAAGACCTTGAAGATCGGCCGATGTAGTGAAATGAATATGCCAGGAACAGGGCTGGCTAAAGTTGCCGAAGCAACAGCCGGCTCGGTTACTAAAGCAGTTGAAGATGAATCAAAATCAAACGATGGTAAGAGCGATAAAAAAGAAGAGATTGATTCTTCTAAATCAAAAACAATACTAGATGCCGGTTCTGATGGCGATCATAATTATTATTTTGTATTTTTAGGAGATATAATTGAATTAGCATGTAAAAATGCTGGTATAAAGGCCATTTTTCGAAAAGAACTTCTTTTTGACCGATCCGAAGGCGACGGCGACATCCACGATTCGAAAGATCCTACAGTTCCCCATCCGGACGCTTTTATTTATAAAAAAGAAAGTTATATAACCGATGGAGAGATAGCTCTTGATTACCCACTTACTGGCGTACGCCTCTTATTGGGCCCTTTGGAATATTATGATCGGGATAAGGCTCTACAAAGAATTAATTTAGCTCAATTTCCGATAGCCTTTGATTTATTCCGAGAATGGTTTCTCCAAACTATCGTGAAGAAAAGCCGAATCAAAATGCCGATTGGTACTTTTATTACAAAAATTATTAATCAATTAGTGATGCCGGCCCTATCGAGTGACTTCATAAGAACTGTCAAGCCACGAGGGACGAGAACAGAAAGTATAAGTTTGTCACTACCTGGCCGCCAGTTAAAAGGTGAAAAAGTTAAAGTATGCGGCCGGGATGTTTCTCGTTTGGCTGAATTATTGCCAAATTGGCTTGAAATTGATGTCGACAGTGATGAGTTCAAAACCAATTATTTTGATAAAGCCAAACAAATTGTTTCTGATGAATCAATGATCCGAACTTCTTTTGACTATTGGTTGGTTCAAGTTTCTACAATAGAAGACATAACTCGACGTACCGGCCAACCATCCAAGGATATACCAGATGGGATATTTCATTTTAATATCGGTTCAGACCGCGGCCTGCTGAAGAATATGAAATTTGCAAAAAGTAAACTTGCGGGCCTAGCAGAGATGAGAAGCTTGCAAGCACTTGGTGGGGGAACAGATCAAATAGCCCAATTAAGAGAAGTATACGATTGCAATATAAATTTAATTGGTAATTCTCTCTTCACCCCGGGCATGCTTTTTTACGCAAATGCCAGCCTTCTTGGTTTGGGCGATCCTTCTGATACAAATTCTTTAGCTTACCAATTGAATTTGGGTGGCTATTTTGCAATCATGGAAACGAATATGTCCATCCGCCCGGGAGAATATATAACCAGCCTAACAGGAAAACAAGTGGGTTTCGGGAAAAAGAGGGGAAAGTAAAATATGCCGAATAAAATTACAGAAGCTATTTTTAATTCTAAAAAGAATTTAAGCAATTTTTATCCCGACTTGGGTGACATAAAACACTTTGATTTAGAGAAGAAACAACTTCTTTATGGCCGAATAGATCGCCAGGGAAACGCAGTTTATTTGGCTAGCGCAGCGAATTTAACAGAGATCTATGCAGGCGGAAGCAAAACTGAACTTGCAATTGATTTTGTGTCAGAAGCTTTTTCCGACCTGCGCGCTTATATTAAAAAAATGAGCCCAGAGATTAATAAACAAAGCTTATATAATGGAAATATAAAAATTCACAAAGCCTGGCGCGCCGGTGATCTGGAGTGGTCTTATTATAAATATGTAAATAATTTATATACTAATTTTGTTGAAGAATATTTGACAGTCGATAATCGCTTTAGAAAAATTAAAAATTTTCATGATTTCATGCATCAGTTTCTAACGTATGTTGGCAGAATAGCTTATTATTTTCCAATTACACGAACAGGTTATATCCTTTCTAATCATTGCAGCCCCTATATTAGTGGTCTGATGGTAGAAATAGCATCTGAGCTTCACGGAACAGGCAATAACAAAAGCATTATAAAATATGTTAATGATCCTAACTTTATGTTTCTTGTGAACGCTGCAAAGAAATTTGGTTTCATGGTCGACAAAAATGCTCCATGGCGTCTGGTATTTAATGTTGCCTCAGGTACAGCTCAAGCTGCGGAAGAAGCAGAAGCTTCTGGTGCAAAAAAATATATGGAAAGGTACGGGGTTCAATTCGAAAATGTTTTTGATTTTTATTATGAAAAGGCTCATCTTGCTGAACTTGATAATTTTAAAAATTATATGTTTTCTTTTTATAATACATTTTATTCTCAATTCGGTACCTACGAAGAGGTAAAATATGTTGTTTGTCCCAAGGGCCAACATGGGGGCCCAACCTTACAATCATCGTTCTCTGTTAACGATGCCATCCTTGGTCGACTTAAGACTGAGCAGAAGGCTCGCGAGCCCCTCCCACCGACTCCAGCTGGTACACCAACAGAAACTCCCGGTTTGGTGAATATATATGGTAACGAATATTGGCTAAAAATTATTTTAAAGCTTAGATTGCTAGAATCTAATACTTCCCATGATAACGGCAACTTTGATAATTTCGCAAAGCGAACAATTAGAATAAATAGGATGCTTGGGATTACGGCAGCATTAAATTATATAAATGACTTGACTAAAGGCATGTTGAAGACTAAATTTATTAAAGATGGAAAATATTGGCATGGCGAATCACGGTTTATTGGTGATCGCAGAAGAAAAGAATCCGAATCTAATATTAATTTTCCTGATCAAGTAGACATCGAATTAACTGGTGTTTTAAATAAAAAATGAGGTATCTTTGTTATTCCAAACGCTAGATAACAAAAAAGAATGTTATGCAATTTATAGTTCCGGCGATCTTTATTATTATCCAAATAATTTAAAGCCAACACACACATGGGCTTATACGCCGCACTTTAAAAATAATCCTATTGAATATGCTCAGATCTGGGCTGGGGGTAAAAACCTATCACAGGTTTGTCCTGTGCATCTTAAGGAAAAATGGGAAGATATAGAACACTCAGCAAAGGCGTTTTTAAGCTCTTTTTGCGAGGCCAAGATTAATTTAGATGATGTATGCTTTTATGATCTAGTACCAAAAAAGTTTCTTCTTGAATATTGCGAAATTAAAAATAAAATAACGAATTATGTTTTTGAACACTTCAAGAAGCCGCCCAACTATGATTTTATGCTGGATCTAGTAAAATTGGTACAAGATATAGAAAAACAAAAATTGAACATACAAATAGATAACTTAGATTATATTAATGTGAATAACAGAAAAATACTTAATAAAATTAAGAATTCATCAAACCACATTAAATATAACCCATGGGGTACAGTCACAGGTCGTCTGGCTACTGAAAAAGATAGTTTCCCGATCCTTACTTTAAACAAGGAATTGCGAACTGTGTTGCGACCCAACAATGATTTGTTTGTTGAGCTAGATTTCAATGCGGCTGAACTGCGTACCCTGTTTGGCCTCACTGGACGAAAACAACCTGCGGGAGACATCCATACAATGATCAATAAGCATGTTTTTGATTCAAAATATAGTAGAGAAGAGAGCAAGAAGAACGTTTTTGCATGGTTGTATAACCCCAAGGCAAGCAACAAAAATCTGAGCCAATATATTGATAAGAATGAGGTAATAAAAAAATATTATTTTGATGATATTGTTAAAACACCTTTTGGCCGAGATCTTCCAATTGGAAAGGATAAAGCTTTGAATTATTTAGTACAAAGTACAGCTAGCGATATATTTCTAAGCTCTGCTTTAAAAATTCATGAAATATTAAAAGACTATAAGTCCAAAATTGCTTTTTGTATACATGATAGCTTGGTAATTGATTTTTGTGCAGAAGAGAAAAATATCTTGCAAGAAATAATTAATGTATTCTCTGACACCAAGTATGGCAAATTTGAAAGTACATTAAGCGCCGGCACTAATTTTGGGAGCATGAAGAAAATTATATGAATGTAGTTGGATTGGGATCAGCTGGGTGTGCAATAGCAAGTAAGTTTGCAGAATATCCAGAATATAAAATATTTTGTATTGATACAGAAGATAAGAATTATGGTGATTCTTTTGTTAAAATAAAAAAACAAAAAGATCATGAGCAATATGAAGCGAACCATAAATCTGTCAAATTGAAACTGGAAAACGTACCAGTTCTCTTTATCCTCTCAGGCGCTGGCGATATAAGTGGCGCTTGCTTGAGAATCCTAGAGGATTTAAAAGGGAAAAAAATTAATATTTTGTATATTAAGCCAGACGAAACTTCCCTCGGCGCTGCGGCCAAGTTAAAACACAGATTAATATATCAGGTGCTGCAGCAATATACTCGGTCAGCTGTTTTTGAAAATATATGTACCGTTGATAATGCGTTGGTTGAAAAGCTAACTAAGCAAATATCGATAACAAATTATTGGGATAGTTTAAATGAGTTGATTGCGCGCACTTATCACATGATTAATATTTTTAATAATACAGAACCGCTGCTCACAACTTTTTCATCATCTCCTCCGCCTATCACGGCCAAAATGAACACTCTTGGATATGTTGACTACAAATCAAAAGAAGAAAAATTATTTTATGATTTAAAATATCCTCGTATGAAAATGTATTATTTTGCAATAAATTCAGCAGAGTTAGAGTCCAATAAAGAATTATTACACGAGATACGTGCTTTTATAAAAGATCGGAAAGAAAAAAAAGTTGACGTTGCTTTTTCAATATATTCAACTGTTTACGAGCAAAACTACATTTATAGTGTACATCACGCTTCTTTAATCCAAGAAGAAAATTTAAATTTATAGTTTACACATACTTTAGATGTTACTATTATGATAGCATGACAAACTTAGATGGTTGGAATATTTGCTAACCATACTATACCTAAAAAGGAGAAATATTATGGGTATTGATTTTGAGAAGATGAAGGCGAAGCGCGATGCCTTGGAAAATCGTGGCAATGGCAAGAGCGCTTTTTGGCGGCCGGAAGATGGCGAACAAACTATTCGCATTCTACCAACCCCAGACGGCGATCCGTTTAAGCAGTATTGGTTTCATTATAATCTAGGCAAGAACCCTGGATTTCTGAGCCCGAAGAAGAATTTTGGTGAGAGTGATCCGCTTGATGACTTCATTCGCCAGCTTTATAAGGACGGCAGTGATGACAGTATCAAGATGGCTAAGCAGCTATCAGCGCGCCAGCGCTTTTTTAGTCCTGTTGTCGTCCGCGGAGAGGAGAAGGAAGGCGTACGACTATGGGGCTTCGGCAAGATGGCGTATCGAGAGCTACTGAATCTCGTTCTAAACCCAGAATACGGCGACATTACCGATGTCAATGAAGGCGTTGATCTAGTTATCAACTATGGTAAGCCTCCAGGGGCCCAATTCCCGCAGACGACAATTACTCCTCGTCGTCGTAATTCACCTGTTTCTGAGAATGAGGAAGAGATCCAATCCTTCCTTGATCAGGTGCCTGACTACAGTACTGTTTTCGAGCGCAAGACTCCAGAACAGGTTCAGGCGATGCTTGATGAATTCTTGTTGAGTGAGGAAGATGCCGAGGAGATGTCATCTGAATCATCGAGATATAGTAGTGGCGAAACAAACTCAGTTGATCAGGCCTTCAAGGAACTGCTGGGAACTTAGTCCTCCACCGCAGGGAGGCCTGGGTTTACAGAGGCCTCAAATTTTAAAACGAGGATGTTATGGCAAAGAAAGCAAAGAAACTAGGTCGACTAAATATTGATGAGATGAGAAATCTTGTTAACAAGAGGGCCGGCATCGAAGTTGCTTATGACCTGACAAAAGATAATCCAACAAAAGTTAAAGAGTGGATCCCAACTGGATCAAGATGGCTTGACAGTATTGTTTGTCGCGGCCACCTTGGAGGTATTCCAGTAGGTAAAATAGTTGAAATTGCCGGTTTAGAGGGTTCTGGTAAATCCTATATGGCTGCGCAAATTGCAGCCAACGCTCAAAAAATGGGGATTACAGTTGCATATTTTGATGCGGAATCAGCTATCGACCCTGCTTTCCTGACTAGTGCAGGATGCAACATCGAAGATATGTTGTATATGCAACCGCCTAGTGTTGAATACGTTTTAGAAACCATTGAGGAATTGTTAGGTACTAGTGAGAACAGAATGCTGTTTATATGGGATTCTCTTGCTCTCACCCCGTCTATTAGTGATGTTGATGGTGATTTCAATCCTCAGTCTTCAATGGCTGTTAAGGCAAGAATTTTGGCAAAAGGCATGTCTAAATTAACAGTTCCTATCGCCAGTTCACAATCGACTTTTTTGGTTTTAAATCAACTTAAAACCAATATTACTAGATTTGCCGCAGAGGCCATGACCACCCCTTATGTCACGCCTGGCGGGAAAGCAATGCACTACGCATATTCACTACGTATATGGCTAACAAAACGTAAAGCAAAGGCATCCTTCATTGAAGATGAGAATGGATATAGAATCGGCTCGGAAGTAAAAGCAACGTTAAATAAAAGTCGATTCGGCACTGAAGGTCGGCAGTGCACCTTTAAAATTCTTTGGGGCGGCGAAGTCGGCATTCAAGATGAAGAGAGTTGGCTTGAGGCTATTAAGGGATCCGAATCCCTAGTTCGGGCTGGTGCATGGTATAATTTAGTTTATGAAGATGGAACAACTGAGAAATTTCAAGCAGCTAAGTGGAAGGACAAGTTGACCAATGAAAAATTCCGTAATCGAGTACTTCAAATTATGGATGAAGATATCATCATGCGTTTTGATAAGAAGGAAGGCAAAGCAGAAGAATTTTATAATATTGAATAGTCTTTTACACATATCTTAGCGTCCTTATAATATTGAAGGAGGCAGATTTGTCTGAAGAAACACAGTTTAAGAGTCGTACGCCCTTTTTAGGGAAAGCTATTCATAAGTCAAAAAAGATTGGAAGATATTTTGAACTAGCTCGGAATATGGCCTACAACAGTCCATATGGTAAGCTGCGCCATGGCGCCGTCCTAGTCCGAGGTGGTTCTGTTTTAAACACCTCCTTCAATAAAGATAAGTTTAATTCTTTTGGCTCTCGCTTCCGAGAGCAACATCGCGGCCCAGCCACGATGCATGCTGAAATTGGCTGTATACTTGGCTTATCTAGAGATGTTACTTCTGGTACTGATATCTATGTTTGTCGTATCAATAAGAAGGGTGATTTTAGATATAGCAAACCGTGTGCTATGTGCCACCAGGTTTTGAAGCATGTTGGTATTAAAAGAGTTTATTACACAACTAATGAAGATGTAATTGAGATGTATAAATTATAAACTATTTATATAAACGGAGGTTTTATAAATGAACAGTCTCAAAGCTCTTGTCCGCGAACATTTAAAGGAGAACTTGTACGAAGCAACTGTTGTTTTGCGCTCTTCTCGTGATTTTAATATTACAATAATAGCGGACAATATACGTGGCATATGTGGGATAACCGTATGCACAATCGCTGCAGCCGCCCGACCGGTCTCCAACACACATGAAAGAACTGAACTAAAAATTAAGTTTCATAAGCTGGAGCCTACGATGGAAGAAACTGTCATAAAGATGTCAAATGCGGCGAGGAAGATTGACGGGGTCTCTTCTTTTATCGTTGCAAGGGTCGAAAGAGTATTCAGTAGAATTTACAGATAAGAATAAAAGAGGAACATGAAGCGCAAGAAAAGATTACTGATCATTGATCAGTTAAACCTGTTTTTTAGAAATTATATTGTTAACCCCAGCCTCTCTCTCAACGGACAACCCATCGGTGGTTTACGGGGGTGCTTTCAAAGCATTCAAAAAATCGTCAGGGAATCCAAACCTGATTTGATTGTAATCTGTTGGGACGGCGAAGGCGGCTCTAAAAAAAGAAAATTGCTAAAGAAGGATTATAAAGAAGGGCGAAAACCAATTCGGCTCAATCGATCCGTCAAATCTTTAACAGAGCACCAAGAAATAGAAAATAAAATTTGGCAGCAGACAAGACTAATTGAGTATTTTAATTATACTCCTATGATGCAATTTATGTTTCCTGGTACAGAAGCTGATGATATTATTGCATATATTTCTCAAGCTAAAGAATATGTAGACTGGGAAAAACTTATTGTTTCAAGTGACAAAGATTTTTTTCAACTACTTGAAAATAATACAGTACTATATAGGCCAGTCCAGCGCGAGGTATTGAATGAAAATTCTATTTTAGAGAAATTCAATATCCATCCTACCAATTTTGCCATGGCAAGAGCCCTGGTCGGAGATAAGTCGGATAATATTGAGGGCATTTCTGGCGTTGGCCTGAAAACTGTTGCAAAAAGATTTCCATTTTTTGCAAATAAGAAGTCTGTAACTTATGATGATATTCTGAAATATTGTCATGAAATGGTTGAAGAGAGTTCGGTAAAAGTATACCAATCTGTACTTGAAAACGAAAATATTTTGAAAAGAAATTACCAAATGATGCAACTTTATGCTCCAATTCTTTCAATAAAAGACAAGAAGATTATCCGAGAAACTATCAAGGATCCAGACTTGTCCTTCAACAGAACAGAACTAATAAAGATGATGCTGAAAGACGGTTTTGGTGAAATTAATTTTATTGAATTGTTCCAGCATTTCAATAAAATTTGCCTGGACAGCTAGGTAAAAGTTCCTAAACTTATAGTAACAGGGTTGATGCATGATTAAAAACGATAAAATTAGTTTTTCCAAATATGGTAAACAGTTCCAGGAATCCCTAGCTCAACTGGTTCTGCAAGATCGTCCGTTTGCGGACCAGCTTGAGGAAGTATTAAACACAAATTTTTTTGAATTACAATACTTACGAGTTTTTATTTCAAAGATTTTTAGCTATAGAAGGAAGTACGGAGTTCACCCAACTGATAAGATCATTGCCCCAATTTTAAGGACCGAGCTTGATAACGAGAGTGAGGCGACACAAAAGCAAGTAAGGGATTACTTTGCTCGCGTTCTAATTAAAAATGTTCAAGATGAACAGTACATCAAAGAAACTTCATTGGATTTTTGTAAGAAGCAAAAACTCAAAGAAGCTTTGATGCAATCTGTGGACCTTATCCAAAATTCGTCTTATGATGAGGTTAAGAGAATTATCGACGAGGCTTTGAAGCTGGGAACAGATAATAATTTTGGACACAACCTAGTTAAAGATTTCGAGTTAAGATATGAATTGAAAGCGCGCAGCCCCATTACCACTGGCTGGGATAAGATAGATAAGCTTACAAAAAATGGCCTGGGTACCGGTGAACTAGGGGTTGTTGTTGCTCCGACAGGAGCAGGCAAATCAATGGCCTTGGTGCATCTTGGATCACAAGCAATAAAAGCTAATAAAAATGTGGTGCATTATACACTAGAGTTGTCGGAAGAGATGACTGGCCAACGCTATGATAGCTGCATTAGTGAAATCCCACTATCCTCTCTATTTCATAGAAAGCAAGATATTTTAGAGGTGATTACAGATTTGAAAGGGTCTTTAATCATCAAAGAGTACCCGACAAAGACCGCCACTCCAAATACTTTACGCGCTCATTTAGAAAAATTAAAAAAAAGAAATCATAAAATCGATATGATTATAGTAGATTACGGTGATTTGCTCAAACCAAGCACACATTTTAAAGAGAAAAGGAACGAACTGGAGTCTATTTATGAGCAGTTAAGGGCAGTTGCTCAAGAATATCGCTGCCCAGTCTGGACAGCATCTCAGACCAATCGGTCAGGGTTAAATGCCGAGGTTATAACAATGGAATCAATTTCTGAAGCTTTTAATAAATGTTTTGTTGCAGATTTTATTTTTTCTATCTCTCGAACGATTAGAGACAAAAATGCCAACACAGCCAGAATGTTTGTTGCAAAAAACAGAAATGGCCCAGATGGGCTTGTGTTCCCGATGTTCATGGATACAAGTAATGTACAATTAAGGGTGCTGACTCCTGTTGATAGGCCACAACAGAGTGGCTTCACAACAGATGCCACACCTCAAGAATTAGCTAAAACATTAAAAGAAAAATATAAAGATTTTCGCAAGTCAAGAAAGGAGTCAACGAATGGAGCTACCTAGTAAGATTTTATCTGATATAACTATACACATGAAATACGCACGTTACTTACCCGAGAAAGAAAGAAGAGAAACATGGGAAGAAGTCGTTACTAGAAATAAAAAGATGCACATTAGAAAATATCCCTCCTTAAGAGAGGATATTGAGCATGCTTATAAATTTGTTTATGAAAAAGAAGTATTACCATCAATGCGATCAATGCAGTTCGGAGGAAAGCCAATTGAAGTGGCTCCTAACAGGATTTACAACTGCGCTTATATGCCTATCGATCACCCTGATTCTTTTAACGAGTGCATGTTTCTCCTTCTTGGGGGAACTGGTGTGGGATATTCAGTACAAAAGCACCATATTGAAAAACTTCCCGAAATTCAGGGCCCTAGCACGAAAAGAACTCGTCGTTTTCTTATAGGTGATTCTATTGAGGGCTGGGCGGACGCAATTAAAGTATTGATGAATTCCTATTTTGAAGGAAGATCTAAGGTTCGTTTTGATTTTAGTGACATCCGTCCGAAGGGCGCGACACTAATTACTTCAGGTGGGAAGGCTCCCGGCCCGCAACCACTTAAAGAATGCCTATTGAAAATTAAAGGAATTTTAGATGAGAAAGAGCTTGGCGATCAGCTTGAATCAATCGAAGTACATGATATCATTTGTCATATTGCTGACGCTGTTCTTGCCGGGGGCATTCGCCGCGCTGCTCTTATTTCATTGTTCTCGGCAGATGATGAGGAAATGCTTGCGGCTAAGACAGGAAACTGGTGGGAAACAAACCCACAAAGAGGAAGAGCTAACAATTCTGTAGTTTTGTTACGCCATCGTATAACTCATGATTATTTC
>Ga0208920_1000109_pt1 | contig 24137 bp, 17 predicted proteins | sample 19_taG_FD_184094 | JGI IMG/M metagenome (GOLD analysis project Ga0208920, IMG submission 184094) | Marine viral communities from the Subarctic Pacific Ocean - 19_ETSP_OMZ_AT15317 metaG (SPAdes) (version 2) | ecosystem: Environmental > Aquatic > Marine > Oceanic | place: Pacific Ocean | collected...
TTCAGATACAGGTAGTCCTTCAACTTTCCAATTTGAAAATTATAGATGGGATTTAGCAAATCCATACATTCGTGAGAATGTAGATATATTTGACAAGGGCGGAAAATTAACCAAAAAAGAAAAATCTAAGTTAAAAAAGCTAGGAAGACGTGGAGATACAGAACTTGCCCATGTGAACCCTCAAGAGAAGGCAATGTTAAAAGCAATGGGAGGAAGTGGAACAATTAATCCTTATACTGGATTAAAAGAATATCATGCAACTTGGAATGTAGGACATATGCTTGGTCATGGTGTGGATCTAGTAACATCTCCTATTGAATTTATTAGTGATGTTATAGGAGGTGAAGAAGATGCATTTGGGCAGTTTATAGATAATCTGACATTTGGGGAAGCAGGTATGGGTCCAGATCAAACAAAAACAGCTGTATATAATGAAGAAACAGGTGGGTATGAAATACAAACTTCTCAGCCTGGTACTACTTTAGGATTTGATCCTACAGGAGAGAAAATAGGAGCGGCTGGTTTATATGGCGAAACACCAACAGGTACAGGAACTATAATAGGTCAGACAGTTTCAGGAACAGGTTGGGGTTATAATGAGCCTGCATATATAGGAGCAGCTCCTAGAAGTGCTAGACAACGTGCAACGGCTGAAGATAAAATTAAAGTGGTAAATCCTTTTCAAAGTGGTTTTGGAGGTCCAGAGGGAGATAAACAAGCATCAGCTATGGGATTAGAGAATTATAGATGGGATCTTGCTAATCCATATATCAGAGAAAATGTAGATATATTTGATGAAGGAGGAGTGGTTAATCAACCAGAATCTTTACCAGTGGATAGTATGTTTAATAGACAATTATTTGCTGAGTCTTCATTTAATCCTTCTGCCGAAAGTAGTGCAGGAGCTTTAGGATTATCTCAAATTACAGAACCAACATTTAATGATATGATAGGATGGGGATGGGTACCTGAAGGTAAAGAATTTAGTGATTTAAAAACTGATACAGATTTAGCTGTTAATCTTCAAGAAAGATATATGAATGATTTAATGACTAGAGAATGGAATAAAGGATCTGAAGATGTAGTAAAAGCAAAAGCATTAGCTGCTTATAATATGGGGCCTACAGCTCTTGTAAATGTATTAAATAAAGAAAAAGAAAAAGGTACTGATATATACAATACTTTAGATTGGGTGAATAATTTATCAAATTATAAAAAAGGATATAAGGAAACCACAAATTATGTAAATAAAATAATGTTAGGAGGAAGTGAGAAATATGAACAAGAATATACAGATGCATGGAAAGCTGGAGGAAAAGAATATGATCAAGGTGGTATAACAAACACAGTTGCTGAATTTACAGGTAATGAATTAATTATAAATAATCAATCTGCAGTTGAAGCTGGTATAAAAGAAAATAATCCTTCTAAAGCTGCAGCTCCAATAAGATTAGCTATGCAAAAAGGATTTGTAACTCCTGGTCAAGAAACACATGGAGGAAATCCAATGCCTGTAGATGATCAAGGTTTTATATATACGAAAGGTGGAAAGCTTCCTTTTAGGGTTAGAAAAAATGCTGGAATTTATGATCACGCTACAGATCAATTTAAACAAGATATGACAGATGAGCAAATAATGGCTGTAGCTAAAAATAATATAAATAAGTGGGAAAAAAATAATATGGCATAATGGCAACAGAACAAAATATATTAACACATCTTGAAAATATGGAAGACTATAGGACTACTGGCTATATAGTTAGTGGTACTAGAAATTCTGGGATTACAATTGCTTATGGTGTAGATTTAAGTCAACCTCCATATAATACAGAACAAGGTTTGCGAGATGCTGGTTTTTCAGAAGAATTTATTTCAAAATGTGTAGAATTAGATATATTAGGTAAAACAGCAGGACAAATAGAAGATGAAAATAGAGATCCGTCAGCTATAGCAAAACAAATAAAGATTCCTAATACAAAAGAGGAAAAAGAAAAGCAAGGTAAATTATTTATAGAAAAAAATAAAAAGCTAAATAGTAAGTATGCAGACGCAATGGATGATAAAACATTTGTTAGTTATTCTACAATGACTCATTGGGGAGGCGGAAAAGGAATGTCAAAAGAAGAGAGAGATGCAGTTTCAGATCCTACAACATTAAATGCTATAGATAGAAAAGCATATGTAATAGGAGTAATTAATGATGATATAGATGCTAAAATAGAAGAAAATGGGACAATAACATCTGAGGAATACAGTCAGATTATATACAATGGCCAAAATAGTGTGGAGAATTTTAGAGCAGACAGCCCAATGAATACTGATACTTTAAATAGAGAAAGGGCATTTGTTGGAGATGTGGATAATTATATGCATGTAGAGACAAGAAATGAGTTTATAGAGCAACAGGATAACGAATATAGTCAATCAGAAGAAGTAGTAGTAGAAGAAACTCCCGCAATTGAAGAAAAAGAATTAAAAAAACCTAAAAGACACCAATTTAAAAGTGTTAATGCATATAATAAAGCTAAAAAAGAATATGAAGAAGCCTTAAAGATACAAAAAGAAAAAGCAGAAGTAATTGAAGAAGAAGAAAAAGAAGAAGAAAAAGAAAAAGTAGAAGTAATTGAAGAGCCTACAGAAACTAAAGAACCACAATATAAAGTAGTATTAGATGCTGAAGGTAATGAAATTAGAATACCAATTGGACCCGATGTAACAGAACAAGATATTAGACAAGAGACACAAACCGAACAAAAATATGATAGTTGGAAAGATTTATTTGATAATATAGATAATATAGATAAATCTCAACCTGTTTATGTTGGAAATAATAAATTTAAATGGCAAGAAAGTGGTGATAATAATTTTGTACTTATAAATGAAGATGGAGAAGAATTAACTGGTGAAGAATATAGTCATATTTATGACTCTCAAAGGGAAGCAAGGTTAAATAGAGAAGCTCCTCCTGAAAGCGATGATGCAGAAACTAGTAAAAAATATTCTGTTGGTGATATAATAAAAAAAGGAGATTATACTCCTTTTGAAGATAATGATGGAAATCTTATATCAGATCAAGATTTAACAATAACGGGTATAAATGCTGACGGAACGTATGAAGTACAAGATCAAAATGGTCAAGTCAATACTATTAATCCTGCAGATCAAGGACAAAGAATAGAAAATAATCAAATTGTAGTGCCTGCAGATCCTGCTCCTATTATAAAACAAGAGTCAAGCAGAGTCACAAATACTGATGGATCAATAACTGTAACTTATACAGATGGCACGACAGAAGTAATTCCTGCTCCTGTGATTGAAACTGATGTAGTTGAAACCCCTGATATTACCACTGAAGACGAAGGTCCTGGTCTTATGGAAAAAATAGGATCTGGTGTAGGAGCAACGCTTAAAGGCGCTGGCACGCTGTTAGATTCAATTGGAGGCCCTTCTGCTATCATATCCTATATAATGGGTAAGGAAGGCTTAAAACACGCAATGAAGGAAATAGAGCCTCAGAAAATGCCTGAGCTTTCACCTTTATTTCACCAACATTTAAGACAAACAAGAGAATTAGCAAAGAAAGGATTTCATCCTGCTGAAGCTAGAAAAATTAGAAAAGAGATTGATGCTGCTTATGAACAAGGTTTAGATAATGCTGTTAGAGGAACTTCAGGTGATAGAGCAAAGTTCTTAGCTCAATCTGGTATACTAGATTCTAAACGTTCATCTGCATTATTAGATTTTGCAACACAAGATGCAGCCTTACAAAGAGAAAATCAAGATAAATATGTTGATACAATGATGTTTAAAGAAAACTTTGAAGCTCAACGATCTGAAAAATTAAGAGCTGAAGATATGCAAATGCAAATGGCAAACAAACAATCAGCAGCACAATTCACCTCAGCTGCTTTTAGTAATTTAATGTCAGGTCTTGGAGGTGGTAATTCTGCTCTTATTAGACAAATGATGCAAATGTATCAAGGAGGAGGAACAACTCAACTTTTTAATACAGCAAATCCTAACGAATAATATGGCTTTAGACTTTGGATATTGGAGTGCTTTAACTGGTCCTATGCAGACAGCAGGTCAGAGGGCACAAAATAGAGATGCGCAGCAATTGCAAACTATGCAGTTAATGCAGCAGATGAAACAAATCCAGCTTAAAAATCTTGAAAACACAAAAGGATTACAAGAACAAGTAAATGCTAGTCATACAGCAGCAATGAAAGCTTTGTATACGAAAGATCAAAAATTTCGTAGACAAAAAGATGTAGAAGATTTTAAAGATTGGCAAAGAGATATGTCTGGATGGGGTGATATTCAAGCTTTATTAAGACAATATGGTAGTGTAGAAAATGCAAGATTACATGGTAATTTAGATTATGTTTTACAAGAATATAAAAATAATATACAAAACAATCCAATATCTCAAAGGGTTAATAAAAATAAAGCTGCTGTAGAACTTTATTATAGTGGGGTTTTAGATGAAGGGAAAGGAAAAGGTGGGATTGCAGGTGGGTTTGAACTTATTCCAGCAAATGCTCATAAAAGATTTGAAGAATGGAATGAAGGCAAAACAGATTATTTTAGATATGCTGGAGAGAGAAGTGATTATTTATCAAATCCAGTTTTAGCAGAATTATCTAAATCACAAAACATTACACTTGATGATGTAATAACACATAATTATAGTTCTATAATTAAAGATATGGTATTAGATATTAATCCTGATGATCCTGATGCTTATGTAGCTGGTCTTACAGAGCAAGATATTAAAACCTGGGTGACAACTAATACTGGACATTCTCAATCTGGTGGTTTAGATTATTTCACAAAAGACGGATATTCTCAAGCAATGTATGGAGAAACAGAACTTGATACAAATTTCAGTACAGATCTTGTAAGAGGTTTAAAAGGTGTAAATTCCACTGCTACAACAATAGATGATTTATTAGCTATTAAAGAAGGCGGATCAAGTTTTAATAGAGAATTTGCAAAAAATCATACAGCTGACTTTTCATTTTTAGGTGGTATTGATGAAAATTCAAATACTGTTGGTCCTGAGGACAGAGGTTTACTAGGACAAAGTTGGCTTGCAAAAGATCATCAACTAATAGCGAGCCCTAGAATATTTGCTAGAAAAAATGTTTCTGATAATATTACAGCAGCTGTATTTAAAGATCTTGAATATGATCCTAAAACTGGAATGCTTTATAATGTTCCTATGAAAGGACAATTTAATGCAATGGGACATAAAATCACGCAAGATGATACAGAAAATATATTTGGGCAAGAAAGAGATATAGATAACTTGAAATGGCCTAAAGAATTAAACTATATTTATACAGGAGATGAAGAAGCTGCTACAGCAGATTTAAAATTACTTGGTTATCACGTAGTGCCAAAGGTAGTTGGTAAAGATGGAGATGGTAATTCTACAACTATGTTAATAACAGATGTATCAAATGAAGCAGATTTGAAAAAGATAAAAGATCATTGGAAAACTTATGAAGTACAGTATACAATAGTTGCTGAACTTGAAGACAGTGATCTTTTAACATATAGAGATCAATCTTATTATGAAGTAGATTTATCTAATGCTAATGTTCAAATGGCAATTAATGAGAAGTTTGATAAAGAAAATTATAATGAAGTGAAGAGTGAAATGATTGATTTAGATAAAAGAAACAAAATATCAGCTAAGAAAAATAAAACACAAGCTGTCTTAAAAGCAAAATTAGCTAATGATTTAAATCTACCAAACACTGCTGCTGTTGATGAAGTGGTTGATGCTTATAGTCAAAATTTATCTGTAGGTCTGCTTAATGCAGGTGTTTCTAATAAGAAAACTAATGCTGTTATGCCAATGTTAATTTCAGATATTTATTTAGAATCACAAAAACCTAGAGAGTATCCATTTATTATGGAGAAAAATCAAAATGGTAGACCAACAATAGTAGCAAATAGTTCTTCAGAATATATGGCTCATTATACACAAAAATTAAAATTAGGATTAAATAGTGGGCAAATGCCAGATATGTTAGAAGCAATTAATGGTGGTCCTAGTGCATACGATAAATGGAGAAAATCTAGATTAGATAAATCATCAATAGGGAAAACAAATTATTTAAGCAGGCAAATGGCAAAATATTATCATGGCAGAGATTAATAAGAAAAATAATGCATCACCACAAGATTATACTTCTGGTTTAAATATTTTATTAGGGGAAAGAGCACAAGCAGCTACTACAACTCCAAATACTCCTGAAGAAGATATACAAGAGATGTATGATGAGCCTCAAGAAGGAGAAGCTACATTTAGCGATATAGTAAACAGTGTAAGACTCACTCAAGATGGTCCTTCATCAATGGATCGTTATTTTGAGGGTGTTGCTTCACAGCAAGAGTCAGCTGCTGAACAAGCTCCTTTTCGTGAAATGCGATTTGGTGTAAATCCTGAACAACAAATTATTGATCCTAGTGCTATGATTGGTCAAGCAGGAACAAGATTTCAAAGAGGATTAAAAGCAGGATGGGGAGATTTAGTATATGGTACTGGTGATACTGTAGATTGGATATCAGCTTGGGCCACTCCAGGAGAAGCTGATCCAACTACATCAATTGGTTCTTGGCTTAAAGATGTAGGGCAAGAGTATCAAAATGATAATGTTCTTATTTTATCTGAAGACCTTCAAGATATGCGTTGGAATGATTTACTTAAAGGTGAATTTTGGTCTTCTAAATTTTCTAGATTACTTCCTTATACATTATCTTTTTTAGTTCCTTATGGTATGGGCGCTAAGGTTGGAGGAGCACTATTAGGAAGATATGGGGTGAGCGCATTAAAATGGGCTAATGCAGCTAATAAAACTAAAAAAATTGGTGTAATTGGACAGGCTGGTAAATTTGGAGTATCAGGAACTGGAGCTATTGGAAAATTAGCTTATGATGCAGGTAGAAGAGGAATGTTACCTACAAAACTTGCACGAAATTGGTCTGGCTATTTGGGAGGTGGTGTTGCTGCCAATTTAGCTGAAGGATCTTATCTTGCTGGAGAAGCATATAATCAAATGCTAACCGAAGTAGATCCAGAAACAGGTGAGCCTGTATTCACACCAGATGATGCAGCAAACATTGCAGCTGGAGTTGTAAGAGATAATTTTACATGGGTTGGTGTTGATATATTACAATATGGTATATTATTTGGAGGTATGGGGAAAAATTTAACTAAAAGATTAATGTCTGGGACAACTCCTCAGAAAATTCCTTTTAAAGCAAGTATTAGAGGTCTTGCAACTTGGGGATTTAATAAAGTCCAACCTATGGGTTTAGTGGCTCCTACAGCTGCTTATGCTTCTATAGAAGGTATAACAGAAGGATTTCAAGAAGTTTATCAAGAGTGGATTAAATATGCAAATATACAGGAGGCTAAAGGCCAAGATTATGATTCATGGACAACATGGTTTAAAGATGCACCTTTTGCAGATGACAGACCTGAATTGAGAGATATATTCTGGTCATCTGTAGGTTTAGGTGGGGCCATGGGTGGAGCTAGGGGTGTATTTGATGCTACAGCAGCAAGAAATAAATTATATAATGAAAAAGTAGATGCATTAAATAATGATATAGATTTATTAAATAATCAACAAGATCCTTCAGTTATTTATGAAAATGAAAAATATGTACAAGATAATATAATAGCAAGAGAACTCTGGAATTATTATGGTGATGGTTCTGGATTAATATCATATGTAAATAAGCAAGTTAAAGATAAAAAGATGGATCAAGAGACAGCAGATTTATATATTGCTGCTATTGAAGAAGCTGAGAAGTCTTATGAAAAACATGCTGTAAATACAGGATTAACAGAAGCTGGAGCTAAACAAGCATTCTTTAGAGAAACAAGATTAAAAAGAAATGAAAAGCAACAAGCAGAAGAAAAAGCTAATTATGATGAATTAGTTAAAAAGAAGTCTAGTCAGATAACAGATAAAAAAGCATTAGAAAAAGCTTTAGAAGATGATACAGCCTATCATGAAGCTGTTATGAATGTTCTTTTAGAAGAACAGGCTAATCTCAAAAAAGAACTTGAGATGATTTATAAGCGAAAGAAAGATGATGCTCCTGTTGCTAAATCCACTGGTATTAGAGATAAGAGATATAAAATAAGAGGATTATCTAAAGATGAATATGAAGCTTATACACAAGAAGGCGAAAAAGAAGCTGAAACAAGAGCAGAAGAAGAAGCTAAAGCAGAAGCTAAAGCAGAAGAGACTAAAGAAGCCGAAAAACCATCTGTATTTGAGCGTGCTGGAAAATTAGCAGGTAAAGCCGTGAAAGGCGCTAAAGGTTTATTTGCTAAAGGCAAGGAAAAAGCTACAGTTGAAGAAGGTAAAAAAGCTATAGAAGCTATTAAGAATTATGATACAAAGAAAATAACTACCACTGCAAAGAAGAAATTAATTGAAGCTATAGAAGCAGGAAAAATATTAGGTGCGAAAGCTTTAAAGATTGTAGGTACTGGATTAGATAAAATAATCAATACTAAAGATGTTGATAATGCTGTAAAAAAAGAAGAGACTCCTGAACAAAAGGCTCAAGTTATTATAACAAAAATAAGAAACAATGAACCGATTACACAGGAAGAAAAAGATTTTGCTTTAAAGAATGAAAAATTATTTACTAAAGTAGCTGATGAAGATATTAAAGAAAAAGGGCCTATTAAATATAAAGAAGTCTTAAAAAAAAAAGATAAAACCGAAGTAATTCCCAAAGGCTGGAGACGAGTGGGAGAAGATGAAGTTCTTCCTACAGGTGCTAATGTTAAAATGTCTACAGAGAAAGGTTACTCTATAGTAGAATTATCAAGCATTGGTGAAGTTGAAGCAGCTGAAGTAGTTCCTAAGACTGAGGAATACGAATCCACTGAAAAAGCTATAAAAGAAAAAGGAGCTCCCTTATTATTAAAAGGAGCAGAAGTTTCAAAAGGGCAAGGCCCTAACACATATATCCTAACAACTTCAGATGGTAAATCTATAAAGTATCAAGACTTTACAGGAAAGTCTGATGAACTAATAGCAGGTAAACATGATATACAATTACGTCTTGTAGAGCCTGTAGCTGGACAAGCTAATGTTGTTAAGGTTAATGGTAAATTATATTTCCAATTTAAAAAAGGAGCACCTTTATATAGTAGTATTACAGAGGTTGTATCTGGTGGCAAAGTAGTAGGTCAATTACAATATCAAGATTATAAAGCTAAAGAACCTATTAAAAAAGCTAAGAAAGCTAAAACTAAAGGTACAGCTAAAAGAGTTTTAGATGCAATCAAAGAAACAAAAGAAAATATACAGAAGCTTCTTAATAAATCTTTTGATGAAGCTCCTGACATTGACTCTTTTGGATTCCAAAATAACTTAGAGGTGTATTTAGATTCTGGATTAGGTGCTTATGCCTTAACTCAGAATATAATGCAAAAGCAATTTCCTGGATCAAGAGGATTTGTTGTTTCAACAAAATTAGTAGATGATTATGGTCAAGAAGTTGTTTCATTAGCAATAGGTTCAGCTGTTATTATTAATGAAGATGCTATTCGTCAAACAGATTTAACACACGAACTTGGACATGTTTATTATTCTATGATGCAGGATACTGCATTAATGAAGAGAATTAATAAACTACTTTATAAAACTGATTTATACCAGCGTACTAGAGAAGAATATCCTGAACTTACATTAATGAATTTTAATGGAAGAAAAGTAACTCTTGGTTATCTTTATAGATTCTACTTAGATAATATTAATAATAAAGAAGAAGTAGAAAGTGTTATTAAGAGTATTGTTTTAGAATTAAGGAAAGTTGAAAAATCAAAGAATTCAGATAGAATGATTAAGCTATTTGGTGAATTAAGAATTCAATTAAAATTACAAGGAGTTAAAGAAATTAGAATTGATCAACAAAAGCATTTATTAGAGGAAACATTTACAAGAACATTAGAAGATTACTCTTATGGCACCATAGATGCTATTATAAAGGACTCTAAGGTACAAGAACAATTAAGAAAGGATCTAATGTCATTCTATAAGAAAACGAAGAATTTAGCCACCGATGAAGAAGCTAAAAGATTCTTAGACTTATCTGTAGATAATGTAGCTAATTTAAATTTAGAAGCAGCTATTAAGCATGTACTGCTTGATTTTAATTCAGGAGAAAGAACTATTCCAACAGCTCAGAATTCTGCTTATTCAGAGATTAGAAAAGCTAAAAAGGAAAATGGATCTAAGTTTGTAACACATTCTGCTATATTTACTCGCATAGGAGATTATATTGGGCGTAATCTTACTCCCGACCAGATGACTAATAATGTATTAAAAGATCTAGCTAAAGATTCTAGATTAGATGATAAAGATGTAAGTATTTATAGAGATTATATAAAAGCTGTAATAACACAAAGAACACAGTCTGCAAAATTGAAAAAAGCAGACGAAATATTAGATGAAAGATTAGATAGAGAATCAAAAGTTGATGATGGAATTACGGAAGCCTCTGAAGATGCAAGTCAGAAATATAAAGAAGAAAATAAGATTAGAGCATTACCAACAACAGTATCACATTTTATAAGAAAGATTGTAGAGGTTTATAATAGAGAGAATCCTGTTCCTATGGAAACAAAGCAGCTATTACATAACCTGCGTGCTATAGCAAAACAAACTATGTATGATCCTTATGTATTCCCTAAAAAACTTAGAGAAAGTGATAATCACGAAATAGTATCTATGATAGCTTTATTAGATGATATATATAAAGATCCAGTGGTTACTAATGCTAAACTATTAGAAATAAAAGCTCCAATAGAAGGAACAACTATAGAAACTCTTACACATGGTGTTTTGAAAGTAGGTAAAGATGGCAAGAGATCTTGGGATAGATACAAAACTATAAGTTCATCTGTAGAGAATAGTGCAATAAGAAATTTAAAAGATACTATTCAAGAAAATAAAGATGATTATGGTAAACGTATAGCTGATGTCTATAATGAATTATTCTTTAAAAAAGGTAAAAATCCAAAAAGTGAAGAAGATATAATTGCTGCTACAGAGAAAATATTAGATATACTTTTAGTTGATAATCCTAAAGGCAAATTAATAAATAGACAAGCTTTAATAAATAATAGAATTCTATTTAAAGGAGAAAGAAAGTATTTGTATGATATTTTATTTGAACATACTATACATCCTAAGTATAAAAATCCTGTATTAAAAAATTCAGAGTTTATGGCATGGGGAGGTAAAGATAAGTTTGTATATAAAACAAAAAAATATAATCCATTAGGATTTTTTAAAGCAAAAAATAAAAAAGGAGATTTAGTAGGCCAAGGTGAATTACATATTATTCTTACAGAAGGTCTTGTTCAATCAAGAGCAATGAATTATTTATCTATGGTAGATAATGTAGAACATGATGGTGTAAGTATAATGAATAAAGAGAATGGTTTACATAATAGAATAAAGAATATAGCTAAGATTATACAGGAAGGACAAGTGATAGAAGAAACGGATATTATGCATCCTAATACTAATATATTTGCTTCTAAATTACATGCATTAAAGAAGATGGGTAAATTAGCAAATAAAGAAGGTCATGTAATTAAAGATCCACTACAACTTACTATTAATTCTGGATTAATGAGACGCTTTCTTTTTGATACTGAGGGAGTTAAGTCAGAAGAACTAGCTGCTAAGTTAAACGATCTTACACCTAATGAATTATTAGCTAATGATTTCTTTATGTTCTTGTCAAGATATAATCCTGGATTAAATAAAGATATTGTTATTTATGATCAAGCTATGGCTGTATTTTCTGATAAAAGCAGAAGGTATTATATAGAAAGTGTTATGGCTCATAATCAAAAGATGAAAAATCTTTTACTTACTAAAATTAAGAATAATCCTGCTTATAAAGGTAAATACAAAAATGGAGATAGAGTATTTCCTTTCACTATAGTTAAAAGAGATGGTAATCTCCATATTAAAGAGATGCCTAAACTTGTAAAACAATTTAGTAATTATATTGGAGATAATCAAGATTTATTTTTAGGTAATCAGGATTATAAAAATATTAAAAATAGAACACAAGCTTATGATGCTTTCTTAACATCTTATATTGCTAATAAGTTTATGGCTCAACAATTATTTATTCATGACCATAGACAATCTAATAATCAAATTGATTATATAAAAAGAGCTGCTGGAGCTATAGCAAGTCATACTGTATATGACAGAAATACTATGGTAGAACTTGTTGTAATTAAAGATTATTATGTAGGTAAAGATGATATAACTATTTATACAGAAGAGGAAGCTAAAGAAGAATTTGGTGATAATTGGAAAGATAAAGTTGCTCCAGAAAATGATTCTATGGGATATATTCTTCCAGAACAAGGAGAGGCAGTAAGATCTAAATATGGAGAAGTTCAAAAGGTTGGAAGCATATTTAAATTTGTATATCATTATACAGAAATAGCTAATCCTAAATTAAAAGGGAAATCTACATATATGAAATCTGCCACTCATACCCTCACTCCAGAGATGGAAGCAAGTAGTCCTTATAAAAGAAACATAGGAAATATATTAAGAGAAAGACATAAAAGAATATCTGAAGCAGTTATACCAGAGTTTGATGGTAGAAATATTTATTCTCATGGTAATTTAGTTATTGCTGTTTCTGAATCTGGCGCTAAGTTATTTAAAGATGGAATCAGAAGCGATGAACATATTTATGATGTAAGAGATGTAATAGAATCAGGAATGAGAGGATTAGAAACTGTTATTGATCCTTCTATAAAAGCTGGCATGAAGACTATGGAAGGTATTATGGATAAGCAAGATGAGCTTTATATGATTGGAGATAAAGATAGTGAACTTAGAACTTATCAAGGATTGTCAGGAGAAGGATTAGGAATACAATTAGAATTAGATAAACAAGCATCAGAAAGATTTTTCCCTTCTCAACTGTTCTATAATTTAGCAACTAATATTACAACAGATGAGCAAACTATTATAAATGAGATGTATGCTTTGAGAGAGAAGGTGATGAATGCTAATAATGAAGAAAGAAACAAAGGCCTTATTACAGAAGAAGGAGCCACACAAGAACAAGTATTAGCAGAAAGAGAATCTTTTAAATCTTCAGTGAGTGCAGATGTATTTGGCATACTAGTAGAATCAATGTATGGATTCACTGATCCAAGGTATCCTTATTTAAATGCTCCTCATAATTCTATTGCTACAGGTCGTATTGCTCATAAAGGTACTAAGATGTATACTAAAGGAGCTATTGCTTATCAATCATCTAGTTTGGGTATGGGATTAAAATCCTATCAAAGAGCTAGTGATTATTTTAATGAAGATGGCTCATATAAAGGAGAAAGCAAAACTCCTCAAGGTAAAAAATTAAGATATGAATTAGAAAAAATAGTATATGGAAGTAAAGACACAGAAGCAAAGCCTAATACGCTTATATCTGAGGCTGTAGTACCTGAGTACCTAAAAAGGAACGGAGTGACTGTAGGGAGCTTATTTATAGGCACAAGGATTCCTGCACACGGAAAAGTGAGTAGTGCTGTATTTATTGTGAAAGATTTTCATAAACAAGTGGGTACATCTCCAACATCAGTTATTACTATTCCTGCTTGGGTGAGTAAATATTGGGGAGCTGATTTAGATGGAGACTCTATACATATGAATTTTAAATATACAAAAGAGGAAGTGGCTAAAAAACAATGGAGAGGTTGGTCTAATGAATTCCTTGATAAGTATATAGATTTAGTAAGCAAGGATACTAAATTCTCAGAGCTTACAGCGGATATAGACTTTGTTAAAGATGCTGAAAATGCTATAGAAAAAAGAAATGAAGTATTACAACTGGCAGAAACATCTAAAGAATCTCAGCTAACTCCATGGGGTGATGCTGAAATGTTTGAAAATAATGTACCAGTAGAAAAAATGGTTGGGATGATTGCTGCTCTTGGAGGTGCCTTTAATATATTTTCTAATAATAAAGAATCTTTACCATTTGATATAACAATAAATGGCGTAAAAAGAACAGAATATTTTGATGATGCTAGTTTAGAAAATGGAGTGGGTAATTGGTTTGGTGTAGCACAACTTCTCAATATAGTATTAGATAATGCTACACATCAATATGCTAGTAATTTAGGATTAAGTAAACAAAGTGTATTCCCTTATGTGCTTCTTAGAAGGCTTGGCTATTCATTAAATGATTTAACAATATTATTTAATTCTCCTGTTGTTAAAGAATATATGGAGTTTAAGAAAAGCAGAAGTAAAAATTATATTTCTAAAGATAGCGATATAGATGCTATGTTTTTAGCTGACGATACAATTAATTTTAATGAGCTTACAGAGTTTTTGAAAACAAAAGGAATCACATCTTTAACAAAGCCCTTTATAGATAAATATGGTGAATTTAAAGAAGGATATAACAATAAGGCTTGGATAAAATTAAGAAATAGAATAAATGAAGGTATTGACTTAAATATAAATGATTTAGTTAAAAGAGATAAAACAGCAGAACTTGATGCTGTATTAATGTTATATACTTTAGAAAAATATAATCAAGATATTGTAAGACCTTTTTCTAAAGCTTTTACTGTGCATAAAAGTATTGAAAAGAATCCTATTGAATTAAAAACCATCACTGAAAATATACAAGAAATTATAGATGGTGAGGTTATTATAAATAAAAAAGATAAAGGAGGTTTAAATCTTTATTATAAAATGGGTAATACTGTTAATAGCAATATTGTAACACATGCAATGGGATTATTTAACGGCGTGCTTAACAGGGCTTCTGCAACAGATATAAGATTCACTCCTTATATGCAAAGTGTATTTTCAAAGAAAGCTAGGGCTTTACTTGATGAAAAACATAGAGATAATAAATCTGCAATTATAAATCAAGTTGTAAAAAATCATCTTAAACAGAACATATCATTATTACATGGGGCAAGAGACAGGACAACTTTATTAGTAGAGTTTGATAAACTAAAGAAAGATAATAAGGGTAACTTCTTTTTAGAGAACGTATTAGAGGTTGTTGAAAATGCTAAAGGCAGGAAACTAATAGTTATTAATAATGCTGAAATAAATGCATTTACTAATTACAAAACATTAGAAGATATTAGAAAATCTTTTGATCAATTAAGTGATGAGGGTAAGAATCTTATTTTTGAATTGGAATTTGAATTTAATGGATTTGGATTAACAGGAACTTCATTTGCTCCTTTCTTTAGTGAAAGTTATATGAATATTATAAATAAAGAAATAGAGACAATTGTAAAAGCTGATCAAGAAAGAAAGGTGAAAGGCGATCCTGGTATTTCACCAGAATTAAATAGAGCAATATTTCAAGTAAATAATCCTGTAGACAGATATTCTTTAGATAGAGAAATTAGTGATTCCTCTAGAAATAATAGAATAATTAGAAAAGGCAAAAAAGTTATTGGACCTAATAGATCTTATAATAGAGATTATTTAGGAGATGGCGTACAAGAATTAACATTTAAACAGTGGAATGCTGATAAAGGAATTAATATTGATATTATTGATAAAGAATCTGATATACATTCTCATCTTGAAAATAGATACAATTCTTATTTGAATGACTTAAAATTAGCACAAGAATATATAAGTTATGTAAAAACTAAAAAGCCTCTTTCTAAATTTACAATAGATGAGCTTATACAAAAAGCTGCAGAGTTTAGAAAGATGGATCACTCTGCCACTAAAGGTGTTGCAGAAATGTTAGAGAAAGAGATAGGTCAAAGAGCATTTAAAATTCAAACAGAATTTCTAAGAGATGCTGGAGCCAAACAAGGATATAAATATAATGTTCCTGGTGAAGATGGTGTACCGCAAAATGATATATCTAATTTTAGAAAGTGGTTTGGTTCAAACAATATGACATCCGACAGACCTGAGATTCAATACCTTATCAACGAAGCAGAAAAAGAGTATATGAAGTATATGAGAAGATTTAGAGTTTATAAAGAATTAATTAATAGAAAGCACAATGCTTTAGTAAAGTCTAAAAACAGAAAGTTAACAATTATAGAAAAAGTGAAGCAAGTTTTTGATGTAAATGATAAATATAAAATTTTGTATGGAAATATTACTACAGTAGAAAATGGTAATATTAGACTTCTTGATGAAAATGAAATATCAGAAGTTTGGGATTCTTTAAGTAAGGCAGAAAGAGAATATTATAGCACATATAAATCAATGGTGTCTTTATTCCAGAGAGTTCAAAGTAAATCTGGAGCTGCAATATCAGAAACACTTGTTCCTAATATGCAAATGGGAACAATTGAATCTATGTCTAAAAGTGGTTTATTTGGACTGTATAATCTTTCAACTGATTCAAGTAGTTATGATAGAGTTAAAGTATATGGTAAAGATGTAGATGGTAAAAGAGCACTTAAAACATTTTATGAGTGGAAGCATTCTGTTTATAAAGGTAGAACTAAAAGAATTAGTGGAGCTATAGAACTTACAGAACTAGATAAACTAAGAAGAAAAGCTAAAGCATTAAAAGATAGGGGTAAACATGAAGATGGTACAGATATTTTATTATCAGATATTGAATATGATGCATTGGTAAATAATGGAGCTGCCCTAAAAAGAATGGCTAATAAAAAGGTTAAGGGAATAAAAGAGATAGATGTTGATATTATAAATGAATATGAAAGAAGAAGAGGAGTTAGTATTGAAAAAGCATCATATGATCTTAATACCTCACTGTTAGAGTTTGTAAGAGGATCTCTATTTATGCACGGAGATGCAGAAGTACAAAATGGAGGATTTGCTGGAATGGCTAATTTAGCTGTTTTAATAGATTCAGTTACAGCCTTTAATAAGAATTTAGATAATAAGAATGCGGTTGAATATTTAACAGGTTGGTGGAAAGAAGGATTTATAGAAGGTAAAACAAGAGTGGGAATATTTGGAAAGACAGTAGATAAAATTATAGATGGCTTTGTCCAAATAGCATCTTTAAGATTCTTAGGTTTTAGTATTCCTATAGCCCTAGGAAACACACTTGCTGGTAAATATCAAGAATTACGTAAACGTGGAGGCAAACAATTTGTTACAGGTGAGAAAAGATTTTGGACAGATTTTTATAAATCAAGAGACTTATTAAAAAAGTATAGAGTTGTTCAATATAGTTTTGATGAGTTTGTACATGTAAACGAAAAGAAAGGTCCCCTTAGAAAACTTGTAAACTTATCCTTTATATTTATGGATCAGACAGAGCATTATATTCAAGGTTCTGCATTCTTAGGCATGCTAACAGACCAGGAATTCAACACTGGAGAAATTTCAGATAAGAGAGTTAGATATATAAATCATAAAATAGCTACACTTCATGGTGAAGGATATACTGCTTTGGATGCTACATTATTATCTATGTATTCTTATGGTAGAGCAATACTACAATTTAAAAAATGGTTTATTACTTTAGTAGGAGATAGATATTCTGCTGAAGATATCAATAGATTTGGAGAAGTGAATGTTGGTAGTTATAGAGCTGGATCATCATTCGCTATGAATATGTTTAGAAAATTCTTTAAAGGCGAAATGACAATGGAAAGTATAGTAAAAGAATATAAATCACTATCTAAAAGCAAGCAACAAGAAATTGAAAATACAGTTAGGGGACTTGGTTTAACTTTCTTACTTATATCTTTGATAGCTGTTCTAGATGAGAATGATGATGAGGCTAGTAAGGCAACAAGAAAATATTTAAGAAGATTGCAAAATGATGTGTATTCAACTGTAGATGTTAATAGATTCCTTAGATATAGAGTTACGCCATCTTCTTATAGCACAATACAAAACACATTCCAAATGTTAGGTGAAGCGGCTAGAGGAGAAAAGATAGAAAGATCTGGACCTTATGGAGAAAGAGGCTCTAGTAAGGCGCTTAAAACATTAAAATATGATATTACTCCTTTTGCTGGAGTAAGAAAAGATAGAGCTAATATTATATATAAATAAAAATAAAGATACTATATTATAGATTAAAGAACGAAATTTATTAACTTTGTAAAAATTTAAAATTTAAAATTATGTCAACCGATTTTTTAACAAAAGCCTCTTTTGGGCACTATGGCTCTACTTATTTAGGAGCAGGTGTAACTCTTGATTTAACTGGATCATCAGCAACTAGGTATATAGTAGCTATTTTAATAACACTTGATGATAGTGCTATTGCAACATTAGAATCTCTTAATGGAGAAGTTGGTATGTTAAGTACCGTAACTGCTGAAAACGATTTAGATGGAACAGATGGAATAGGTGCTGGTGGAAATGGAACTAATTTATCATCTAGTGTTACATTTAAGGCTGGAACGGTTCTTTATGGTAAATGGGATAAAATTATCACTCATAGTTCAAGTGCTATGATTGTTTATTTTGCCCCTAAACTTACATAAAAATGAGATTAGGATGTTCAATGGCATTGCCAGTAGCTAGTATTTCAGCGGCAATTCTTTTAGATGATTATTTCTGGAATCTAGTTTCTGCTGGAAATATATCACCTAAAGAATCAGGAGATTATAGCACTGATCGTAATGATATATGGGAGTTAGATGATGATGACGATCCACCTGATATTATGCCAGAAGTAAAAGGCGATATGACATCAGCAGATGATGAAGGTTATTGGGGATTAGATGCTAGCGGCAATATACAACCATTGGATATTTAATAAAAATATAAAAATATAAAGATATGGCAACACCAAATATAGTACCTAGAGCAGCTGGAGAAGGCGGCTTAGGAACCTCAGCTAAAGGATGGGGAGGACTTTTCGTAACAAATACAACAACAAGTAGTGCCACTGAAGGTGGTAAATTAGTATTAGCCGCTGATGATGGGGCTGTAATGGCAAGCGGCCACAGACTTGGGGTTATCGAGTTCAAAGGAGCTGAAGACGGTTCTGGTACTTTAACTAACGGTGCGCGAATACAATGTGTCGCGGACTCAAGCACCACATGGTCTGATACTGAAAACGATGCATGGTTAGAGTTTTACACTACAGACGCCAATGCTTCTGAATCTTTAGTGTTGACCCTTGACCAAACCAAATCAGCAACTTTTACAGGCAACTTGCTTTGTCAACAATCAATAACAGCAACAGGCAACTTAACTACAAACGGTGCTGGTGGTATTACAATTAACGATACAACGACTAGTTCTGCAACTGAGGGAGGTCATTTAACACTAACAGCAGATGACGGTGCTGCACTAGCTGATGGTCATAGACTAGGTGTAATTGAATTTAAAGGTGCAGAAGACGGGAGTGGTACTTTAACTGTTGGTGCTAGGATCGAGGCTTTAACAGACGCTGCTTGGTCAGCGAGTGAGAACGGTGCAGATCTAGTATTCTACACGACAGATGGAAATGCTTCGGAAACAGAACAAATGAGATGTACTGCTGCTACTGGTGTTTCAATACCAAAAAGAAAATTTGCGCCATCAGATAGTAATACAGCCGGTACAGTTACAGGTGGAGATATTGTTTATTTCGGTGGTACAACATCAATGACTACAGGAGCAATATATCATTATAAATCGGATGGAACATGGGAATTAGCAGATGCTGATGCGGTTGCAACTTCTGATGGCTTATTAGCTGTAGCTCTAGGAGCTGCTTCAGATACCAACGGAATGTTATTAAGAGGTATGGTAACAATAGATCATGATCCAGGCGCGATAGGTGATGTATTATTCTTATCAACAACAGCAGGTGATTGTAGTGCTACAGCTCCTTCAGGTAGTGCTGACATAGTTCGTGTGATAGGTTATCAAGTAAATCATGCGAGTAATGGAGAGATATGGTTCTGTCCAGATGGCACATATGTAGAACTTGCATAATATAAAATATGGCATACGAAAATAGAAAATACGTAATAATAAACGCTTCAGAAGTTGGCACAGTTGATTTCTCACAAGTATATGAAACCTCAGCAAATACTTTAAGGTATTCATTGGATGACTCACAAACATTTGTAAAATTTGAAGGTAGCACCCCAAGTTTTTTAAATGGTAAAACACAATATAGTCATAGTGAAATACTTACTATTTTAGCTGGAGAAGACTGGCATGAAGAACTAGAAATTCCAGAATAAATGGCATACGCAAAAATAAATAGTATAACTAATGCTAATATGGCTAAAGTTAATAATGCTGCGAAAGCTGCTTTAGGAAAAATAGGTAGTATAGATGCTCCATCTGCCGCTTTCTCAAATACAAAATCAATAGATTTTGACGGTAGTAATGACTATATGATTTCTGATAGTAATATAGCAATTACCAGAGGTACTTATCAATTTTGGATGAAAACTTCCACAGCAACAAGTGGCACTCCATTTGATTTTGCTTCGAATCAGAATGGGTATTTGGTAGCGTCTGGCGGTGAACTTTATTTTTGGGTAGTATGGCCTATGGGTAATAAGTTATATAATAGTGGGGCTTTGCTTACAGATGGTAATTGGCACCACATACTATGGACAACAGAAGGTGCAAGTGGCGAGTCATCTAGTATTAAAATATATATAGATGGCGAGATTAAAGCCACACAAACCCAAACATCAACTTATAGTGATGTTGATGAAAAACTAGAAATTGGAAGATATAATCCTTATAATTGGTATACTGGTCAAATGGATGAATTAGCAATTTGGGATGTAGCTTTAGACGCGGATGCTATTGCGCAGATATATAACAGTGGAGAACCTATTGACTTATCATCTGACTCTGGTAACTATGATAATAGTGGTGATTTACAACATTGGTGGCGAATGGGGGATGGTGACACATATCCTACAATTGAAGATAATGCGGGTAGCAATGATATGACTATGACAAATATGGCAAGCGGCGATATAGAATTAGATGTACCGGCTGCGTAAAATAAAATAAAAATAAAAAATAAAAAAAATGAATTGGATAAACAGTTGGCAACAAGGTAATAAACAAGCTAAGTATAATGTAGAAATAAGACTTGGTAGAGTCACAGTATTAGAAATAAAAGTATGTTTGTGCGATAAGAAGAAATGTTCAAAATTAAGACTTATGATATTAAACTTTGGATTTGAGGTATAATGGCTACCTTATCACAAGAAATATCATTAATGGAACAGAGAATGAATTCAATGGAAGATAAAATGGATAAAATAAATTCTAAGTTAGATATGTTAACTGAGAAATTATTAGATCCCGATCATGGGGTAACAGCAAGAGTTAATAGAAATACCTCTTATCGTAAGATTATGAGTAAAGCCTTATGGGTTATTTATGTTATAACAATAGGATTAATAATTAAAATGTTTTGGGAATAATGACTAAAGAGTTAAATGAACATACTGGATTTCATGTAAGTATAAAAACACTTATAGGTATTAGTGCTGCTATGGCAACGGTTATAAGTATGTGGTTTATACTTCAAGGTGATATAAATGATGCCAAAGAATTACCAAAACCAGATGTAACAAGGATAGAATTTGACATGAAAGATGAATTAATACGTCAAACTATTATGAATACTCTGGAAGATGTTAAGGAAATTAAAGAAGATTTAAAACGTATGGAAGATAAAATAGATAACTTAAGATGAAAGATCCAATTTTGAAAATACTTGGAACTTATTTAATTGTATTATTTCTACTACTATTAATGTCTGGAAATGCTCTTGGACAAACAAAATTCTGTAAACAAGAAATTTGTGTGGTAGAGTTTAATGCTTATTGGAATAAAGGTAATAGTGTGGTTTGGTTAGATAGTTTAGAAAACTGTGGAGTTACAAGAATACTTATATCAGATAAACAAATGCTAGCAGATATGCAAAAGAAATATAAGATACAAAATGTACCTACAATAATAATTTTTAAGGAAGAAGAAGTTAAAAGATATCAAGCTTGTTTAAGATTTAAAATAGGAATTAAACTAGAAGATGTGCAAGAATTTATTGACGAACAATGAATGAGTGATTTTTAAATGAAAAAACTACTATTACTACTATAAACAATTTAACATATTAATTATGAGTATATTAACACAAATATTTAGTTCTGGAGCTAGTGAATTAGTTAAAAGTGTAGGAGGAGTTATAAATAACTTACATACATCAAAAGAAGAGAAGTTAAATGCAGAGTTAAAAGTAAAAGAACTAATCTCTAATTATGAAGTAGAGATGGAGAAAACAATAACGGATCGTTGGAAATCTGATATGAACTCTGATTCGTGGTTATCAAAAAATATAAGACCAATGACTTTAGCATTCTTAGTTATATCTACAGTATTAATGATATTTATTGATGCTGGAGCTATAGCTTTTAATGTAGAGGATAAATGGACAGATCTATTACAATTAGTTCTTATCACTGTAATTGGGGCTTACTTCGGAGGAAGATCTCTTGAAAAGGTCAAAAAGTAATGGATAATTTTAAAGAAAAATTAAAACAGGATGAAGAGGAATTGTATCGTGAAGCAATGACTAATGCTTATTTACTAATCACTGATAAACTAACTTTTGATGAGTTATTTGAATATAATGGATGTTATTTACCTTACAATCCTAAATCAGATAATATTAGTGATGATACTTTTGATGATTTAATAGATTACTTTTGTGAATTAGAAGAATATGAAAAGTGTGAAGAAATAAAAAAAATAAAAAATTCTATAGATAGTAAGGAATAATTTCTTAATTTTGTAAAAAAAATAAAACAATGGCAAAAAATTATACATTTAACGCAAGTATAAGTTGTTCAGCTACTTCAAGTACTGGATATTCACAATCACAATCTGGAGCTTTTAGTTTAGACATTACAGGTATTGATCAAGTACAAACAGGTAGGTTGGATGTAGCGACTGGAGGAACCGTCATTATGGCTGCCCCAACTTATGGTAAGGTGGTATATGTAAGAAATCTTGATGACACAAATTTTGTAACAGTAAGCATGGTAGATGATGCTGATAATGCTATAGCTATATTAGAGCCAGGAGAGTGGTTTTTTACTATTCTTAGAGATACTGGTGTTATAGATGCTATTGCAGATACGGCAGCAGTTACTGTAGAGTATTTTGCAGTGGAAATAGATTCAAACGCATAATTAATAATATAAAAAAGAATAGATATGGCAACAATGTCAACAACATTTACAGCTTCAGGAAGTTTTACATTAACAGATGAGAACGGTGTAGTTGTATTTACATATTCACCATCTTTTACTTCTACATCTAATACAGCAGCTCAAGCTCTTTATACAGGAGAGCATTTAGCTCAAACAGGTACTAGTGAATTAGCCTTAACAGATGTAAATGATGATAGAGTATATGTTTTTATTAAAAATGTAGACACAGATTATCCTGTAGAAGTAGAGGCCAATGCAGCTGAAAGTTCTGCTTTAGAAATGGCAGATATAAAACCAGGAGAATGGTTTTTTACTCCTATGGAGTTAAATAGTGATGGTAGTGGTAGCAGCATTCAAGTAACTGCCGCAACTGCAGATCAAAAAGTTCAATATTTAATTTGTGACGCTATAGATAACTAGTAGTCATGAAACTTAAGGTTTTAAGATTCAGTAGCCAGGAGGATTCTACTTCTGGCTTACTTTTTGAAAAAAACGACCTTGGATTAAAATTCTTATGTTATACTTTAGAAGATGAAAGAAGAGTTTTAAAGGTTCGTGGAGAAACAAGAATCCCTGCTGGTAAATTTAACATAACATTAAGAACTGTAGGGGGGATAACCCAGAAGTATGCTAAAAGATTCCCAGGTATACATAAAGGAATGTTATGGGTGAGAGATGTTCCTAATTTTGAATACATCCTTATACATTGTGGTAATACAGATGACCATAGTGCAGGATGTTTACTTTTAGGGGACAGCCAGGAAAACAATATTATTATTAAAGATGGTTTTATAGGAAAATCTAGAAATGCCTACAAAAGAGTTTATTCTCCTATTGCAAAAGCAATTGAAAAAGGAGAAGAAGTTACAATTGAATATGTAGATTTAGATTAATGAAATGGATTGGAAAAAATATATTT
>Ga0208920_1000110_pt1 | contig 24084 bp, 31 predicted proteins | sample 19_taG_FD_184094 | JGI IMG/M metagenome (GOLD analysis project Ga0208920, IMG submission 184094) | Marine viral communities from the Subarctic Pacific Ocean - 19_ETSP_OMZ_AT15317 metaG (SPAdes) (version 2) | ecosystem: Environmental > Aquatic > Marine > Oceanic | place: Pacific Ocean | collected...
AATTAGAATAAAGACGGCCCGTAGATTCGACCGCCCCTTGTAATACGTTTCTGGCTGAAACTTTTCTCACTAGCTTCCATGCCCGACTTGCGTCCTTGTTCCTACGCTTTTGACCGCAACTTCAGGGTGACTTTTGACCACCCACTTGAGGTAGTCGTTGTCCTGAATCGATTCTCCCTTGCGTATGAAGTTGGACAAATATCCGTTCAGATCGAACCTAGCGACCAACCGGCCAAACCCATTGCTTGACCGGTGGTCGCGTTGATTCTCCTTGGCGATTTTCTTCTGATTAATTTCAGACTGAACCATTTGCATCTGATGCCCTGTCACCAATTCCTTGATGATGGCGTTCTTCTGCCCCGGCCCAAATTCAGAAAGATCGACAAGATCCGACATTATTTCAGCAGCTTGAAGGCCGCTAATCCGAGCGGATTCTTCACGCACAATCCGGCGATTGCATCGACTGCAAAACGCTCGCCTGCACCTTGGTTAGGTAGCGGCTGAACCTGTGGCAACTGATGGAACCGAAGCTCAACCAGATCCATGTCCAACAGATAACCGTAAGACAAGTTAGGGTTACATCCTTCGTTCTGATTACCGGCTGTATTGCTATCAGGATCCGTTCCCGCCCAAGCATGTCCCTTGGTTCCGGAAACATTTCCAGAAGACCAACCGTGGAACGCATTCCACAAAGTCGGCACCAAAACGATGGAGCCGAAGTCGCCTTCATACGCATCAACCGTCGAGATGACCTTCTTGTCTGCAAGACTCGCCCCATAACTGCGAGCAACAACTGCCGAATTGGTCGAGCCACTCGTAACAGCCGTGTAGTCCTTGAACCGTTTCTTGAGGTTCGGGCCGCAAAGCAGTGTCTTGGTGTTGATCTTGCCGGTCTGCTCGTAGACAGACTGCAACACGGCATTCACCTGATCCTCTGTGAGGTTGACAGATGTAGTTGTGCCATCATCTGTAATGTCAGTTGCATAGTCGTTCCTCGTAGCATCCGTTTCCAGAGTCGAAGCCGCTGGGGTTACATAACCAGCCGGAACATCCCCCGCCGCTGCGTAAGGATCGATGAACTTACCCAAGGCACGGGTTTTGTTACCGGCAGTACTTGAGCCGGTCACCGCATTGGCGTTGTAATAAACCTCATCGGTCGTCTTCGGAATGTCATCCGCGCAAAGGCGAACTTCCATGTCCCGCTTCAGTGCCAGCAACTGCTTACGAACCGCAAACGCCCTTTGGTTGGCAACGCCAGCCAAGTTGGTTGCAGACTCGGTGAGCTTGGAAACCAAGGCAGCGCGTCTGAACCACTGGACACGGTTGTCCATGATGGCGTACTGATCAAGCACATGGCCGAAGTCGGATTCGTCATCCCCGTCAGTGTTAACCGAGGAAAACCCGTGTTGCAGATCGTGTCCGTCAATGGTCGCATTATCATCTGCCGTTAATTCCTTATCGACAGGCCATTCAAAGTTGAGGTTAGTAACGCCCCCAGCTTTCGGAACCATAGCCATGAACGGACACTCTTTTGCATCCACCAAGGTTATGGCGTTTAGTAAGTCGCGGTTAGAACCGCCCGGTGCCGGACCGAAAACATCAGCAGCCGACCCGCTTTCATCATTTTGTGTATAACTATATAAAGGAGAAGCCATTTTATTTCTTCATTATTGAAGAACTCCCGCATTCACTAGCATATCATCTAGCGAGTCTTTGGTTGGATCCGTGAACAGTCTTTCCTTGGATGTTTCGTAGTTGTTGGCCGCATCGTCAGCGGAGGCTGGTGCCGCCGTTGGCTTGCCGGGGTTTGTTGGAGACTTTCTGGGTTTCGTCTTGGCGGTTGCCTTAACCTTACCCCTTTGATTTTCAATCATCACTCCCGTGACGTACCGGGCAATTTCCAGTTTGCTTGTAGGCACACTGGCCAAAGCTGGCGACGACTTAACGACTTCCCCGAAAACTTCCATCTCGGCAGACTTATCGTCTTTAAGCCAAGGATAGAGTTGCTCGGCATGGGCATCGAATTGTTCCTTGTGTTGAAGCTCGGTTTTTCTTTTCGGAATGTTCCTAGATAAATTTTTTGAACTGTTCCTTTCGATGTTCCGAATCTCCTTGCGGATTTCGTTTTCAGAAACGTCGTCCTCAAGTGTCAATCCTTGGCCCTTGAGATTTTCAATGACCTGATCAAGACCGTCATCCATGAGCAGATCCTTTTGATCCTCGACAAAATCAAGCCGCGCTTCTTCGAGAGCAGCCAAGTCATCCAGCTCCTTATTGGAGTTGATATTGCCGAGGGGATTTGCTCCCGGTTGAACCGGTTGCGGTGCCATTGCTTTCGCCTTCAGCTCCCCAACCTCTTCAGCCAAGTCATCTCGTTCCTCTTCAGCCGTGCGTAATTTTCGAGTAAACCGATCAATGCGCTTCTGATACCATTCAGGCGCGTCGGCGTCCTCTACTTCATCCTGAGAAAGAGCCTGATCTTCCCCTTCAGGGGCTGAAAGTTCTTCAGCTACAGCCTCCTCCGGTTCTGCCTCTTCTCCACCCGGAGAAGGGTCTGATCCAACCTCTGCACCGCCCAATCCCTGAACCAGTAACTGATCCAGATCAGGCAGTTGGTCTGCATCGTGACCTGATGCGGTTCCGGCTTCTTTATCGTGGCTATCCGTCGCCACACTTTCTTCGTTAGCCATGCTAAATTTTTATTACCCGCAAGTAGGTAGACATCGCTTAAAGGTGCGAAGAACCCGTCGCCTTTATAACGCGAAGGCAAGCCATTGGTTATGCTTTAGTCCAGGTAATCGGGTTGATAGGTATAATAATAATAATAGGGCTAATTTAGTTTGATATAATCCTGTTCGGGGAAACTCAAAAAACAGTGTCAACCGTTTTTTTTAACTTTTTATTTCCTAACAACTAGAAACTTTTGAGGCTCGAAAACACCAGAATCCCAGATTTTTGAAAACCCAATATGATATAATGTCTCCTTTGCTTGTGTCGTTTGAAATTATTCTTTGAGTATAAATTCAAACAGGCTGCAAGCAATTGTTCTCTTACATATAACCCCGAAAGGAGGTGAGATTATTGGATACAGTATTGTACGAATGGGATACTGAAACAATTGATGAGAATGGAGACATCCATGATCACAATTTTTTCGAGTCTCCTCTATTTGACAGGTTTGTGTGGACTGATGGCGAAGGCAATCAGGTCGCGGCAGACCTTGACGATAATGAGGAACTGGTGTTGGTCTTCAACACCGGCAATCCGCATGACGGAATTACTGACCGCGCTTGGGCGTATGTCGATCTTGACACTGGCTTGTTACCAGAAAGGTTTGACAATAACCGAAAGGTTCCAAAGCGGTTTCACGCAGAGTTAGCACGATGGGTGAAACTGAAAACCCTTCCGCTGGTTGGTTACCGTCACGCAGTTGAGGCGTAACACGCCTGCAGCCCCGGCACCGAAAGGTGCGCGGGGTTTTTTATTCTATCTTTGCTTTCCGTATCTCGTTTATCCGGTCGAACAATTGTTCTATCGAATATACATACCCGGCATTCCAGTGCCGCTCGGAGTCTCTTTGTGATGGTTGTGCAGTCAGCGCATCCACCCCTATTCTTATCTGCTGTTCAAACAGTTGTTTCAACGCGACATATATCTCGTTGTCATCTGTCAGGTTTCTTATCGCAGATATTAGTTGCTGTTCGTTGAGTTCCATAAATTAGTATCCACCACCCTGTCCTCCGGCCTGACCGCCTTGACCTCCTCCGACCGGCTGAACGCCGACCCGGCCTACCTCTGCGTTCTGCCTTTGCGTAACAGAATGCTGCAAGTTCTTCCCGTAGTTCTGAACCAGCTCCGAGAACCTCTCGTCTCCACCCTCCTGCAACATCTCCTGATACTTCGGGTTGTTGCCAAGGATCTGTTCCATGAACTTCATCTTCATCTCGGCAGTCGGATCGTTCTCAACATATTGCGGTTCGTTGCCCAAGGCCATGAAGCCGATGTCGCTGTTCACCTTGTCGAACGACTGTTGCGTTGCACCGGTCTTGTCCTGCACAACCATGTCGGCCAGTACCGGGTCAATCAGTGTCGCCTTGAACTTCGTATAGGCCGCTCGATCAATCACGCCTGCCGTGTCCTCCGGCAAAACAAACTGGCTCATCGCCTGCAACTTGGAGGACATGTAATCCTGATCCATCTCGCGAACATCGAACACCGTCCGGAAATCAAAATTACCCTGAATCTCCGCCGACGACTTCGGAAGCGCAACCTCCTTGCCGGCTATCCGCGCCAGCTCCTCGTCACTCACGAATTCCTGTATCAACTTAAATATCATCGTGAACGCCTCGGACCAGCATGACATGTAGGTGTCAACCATGGCCTGACGCCTGAGTGCCGCCGTCGTTGGGTCACCTTTCTCTGTCGAGCGGCCAAAGTATTCAGCCGCCTGACGCTCGACATATTCTATGATCGAGAGGCTCTCCATTGGGTTCGACCGCGGAGGATCCAGATACCGAACCTCACCCTGCCGCATCTCGGCAATGGCCGTTCCCGGCTTGAACTCGTAGTTGGATCCGGACCGGGCCGCATGGACTATGGGCGGATTTATGATCAGGCTCGCACGATCACTTAACATGTCGCGCTGCGTCTTGATCTCGTCCTGCCATGTCATGCAGATCTCCGAAACCCCACGGCTGTCAATAAACTTTCTGGTTACCGATTCCCGCCTGTAAGCCACAAACGGATATACTCCCGCCATGTAGTCAAGCATCTCCTTTTTGCCTGTAGCATCTGTGATGCTCGGCGTAAAAACACAACAGTGAATCCCCGGCATGCCATCCTCATCCAGTTCACGGTAATAAGCATAAACAATCTCATACAGCCCCTCCTGTTGACCCGTGTCATTTGTGAATTGCGTGTATGTGTCGCTGTATACCATGCCCGGTTGTGACTTGGTAGCAATAACCCTCTCCACCCACTTCTCATCGAAGTCCGCCTGACGTAACTGAACCTCCGTCATCCAGACCCGGCGGAAACAAAACCTCGCATCCTGTAGGTCTATCGTCTCCGGCGGCACAAAGAAGTCATCGTCCAGCCTGAGTGCCGAAATTTGTGGTGTGTTTTTTGTAACCTCGGCAACCGGGATCTCTGTCGTCCCGGTTTCCCTCAATTCCTTTATACCGCGCTTCGCCGTGTTGCGCCTGACATCCATCAGGGCCGCTACAACCTCAACGGCTGCATCCTCCTGTTCAGGATCCATGATCATCTGGGGAAGATTCGCCTCGGCTGACTGTGGGTCGGCTTCCTGTGAAAACGCAACAACGTCCTCCATGGTTACCGGCTTCTTCGCCTTCGTCTCCTCCTTCTCCCAGCCAACCTGTAAAACTCCAATGCCATACTGTTGACCGTAGTTGGCAAGCAAGTGCGCCTCCTGCCGCATCTCGTTCATCAGCTTGTTCTCCTTGTAGTACTTCAGGAGCGTCGTAACCAATGCCGACTGCGAGCCGTCACCGCTCTCCGTTGGGCTTGCACGAAGTGTTCCGCGCTGGAACGCCGTCGTCATAATGTCAGAGTTCTCACTGATGATCGTGTCCGCCAGCCTAACCCTGACATCCGCCGCGCCGTCCCAAGGGAAAACCTTCTTCTTTGACTGCTTGTACTGATGCTTCCGGCCATCGTCGGTCTGGCCATTCCATCTACTAAACCGAATACTGTCAGCCCTGTACCAAGCGGTATAGGTGTTGTTATAACCCCCGGCTCGACTGTATTCCGACGCGATTTGTTTAACGTCTATTTTTGACATAATAAGTCCTCCATGAATTCAGCTAGTTGCTGTTTTATAAATTTTCTTTTCCTGTGGACCGGGATAACCGCCCGCAACTTTCCGCAATCAGCAAGACGCTGAAGCTCCCTGACCGTCAGGCCACTAAACTCTGACGCCTCCTTAAACGATAATAGCTTTGGAAAAGTTCCCATTAGTACGCACCTCCGCCCTTGGAACCAACCATGTCGGTCGACACCAAAAGATTCTCCTCCTGTATGACGTAGCGGCAACAGTCAATGGGATCCTTGCTCGCCCCATGCTCCTTGTCCGCCCCCGTCCATTCGCGTAGCGAATAAATTAAATTCTTGCAGGCATCACTCACAAACATCTTCGGCTTGTTGTCGTCCAGCATCGGCTTGTGATGATCATAATACAGCATGTCGTTTATCAGCGTGACCCCCTCATCGATCTTGGCACCCGACGCCTGATCAAACCAAAGCCCATCCTCGCCCAGCTTCAGCTCATCCAGAATTTCACGGCCATCCATCGACTTGGCCCGACCCGCCCTCGGATCAATAAGCCGCTGGAATATAGGCTCGCCCTCCTCCAGCTCAAGAATCAACCGCTTGTACTCGGCAATGCTGTTGGCTCCCCCGCCGGCTCTCTGGGCCGGTCCGGGCTGACCGTCCGGCTTGGCCGAAGGCAGGCTCCATTCACCCATACTATAATCCGGCCACTCCCGATAGAAATACACCCGGCCATCTACAGCTCTGGCCCATAAGAAAAACCAGTTACGCGAACCAGCCGGATCCGTAACCATGAAGTTTTGACCCCCCGTTGGTAAATCTGCATGACTTATTATGTGGTCATCCCCAAATCGCGGAAAGGCATTGCCAACCATGCTGTCCGCCCAACCATAGGCCCGAATCTTTATGTCGCTTGTGTGTGCGCCGTCCAGACGCTTCACAAGCTCACTGTACGGGTTGTACGGGTTGAACAGGGTGAAGAACCAAATCGCCGCCGTCCTGTCCTTATGCCCCCGCATCGTGTACGGCATCTTCCCCTTCGGCGCAGCCGGGAAGTTGATCCCCGGCAACAACTCGCTGTCCATCCACTCCGTCACCTCTCCGCCGGCAACAAAATCCTTCACAACAGGCGTCATGCCCTCAATCGGCGTGAACGACAAAAGCAACTTTCCGGATCGTGTCACAAGCCTGAACTGGATCGTGTCCAGCAACGATTTCGGGATCAGCTCATCAGCCCAGCAATAATCCAGCTCCAACCCCTCAACCGTCCGCGGATCCTGACTGTAATGCATGCACCACAACTGGCTCCGGTTCGGCATGATGAATGTGCTTTCCGTAAAGCCATTCTTTTGCGTGTAACTCACATTGGCTATCGTCGAGCGAATCTTGCGGCCCTTCAACTCGTTGGGTAGATACTTATATAACACCGGCTGTTGCGTCTGCAATGAACTCTGGTGCGTCGTGTGAAAAGCCACGATCCGCGTGTCCGGTTTTTCCAAAAGTTTCTTGATGCAAAACTTCGCGCAAAATTCCGTCTTGCCACTCCGGTTGCCTCCTGAAATAAGAATCGCATCATTCTCCTCCACCAGCTCGCCGGCATCCTTCCAGTGCCAAGGCTCGTACCCGTGATTAAAGGGATCCGCCTTCTCCAGATGTATCTTGGTGCCGCGCTTCACCAGCGCATCACGCAACACCTTCTCGCCGTCCTTCTCCTTCAGGATCAACTTTGCATCCTCCTGAGTTATCATCCGATAAACAGGATGCGGCTCGTATGCATGCTTCTCCCAACTCAAAACTTTTTTAACCTCTTCTGTTCCACGGCGTAAACCTTGCGACCATGCAAGTCCGTCAAGTTCTCGTCCCGAAAAATTTCCTCCTTCTCCACATAACCCGCCATCCGGAATTTCGGAACCCGGCCAATTACCAAAACATAATGCGTCGTCTCCGCCTTGACCTTGTCAGTGTTTACCAACAGCCGGCCATCCAGATAATGCGTCTGCTTTATGTCAACCTTGTTGCCGTCCTGCGTCAAACAATCATAGGTCAGCTTCTGCGGGTTCAACGAAAAATCAGGATACAAATTCTGGAACTTGCAAAACGCCACCTCCGCCGCCATCCCATCAATGTCCATCGTCGTCGGATCCAGATCACCCTTCTTCCGGTCCACCACCCCAGCCGCCCTGTTGACACTGTTCCTCAACAGGCCAAGCATCGTCGCCATGAGAATCTCACCGTTGTCCAGCTCAACCTCCATCAAAAAAAGAAGAATTTCCTTCTGGGCAAAAGATCCTCCGGATTCTTTGTCGCCCTGTCCTCCGCCACATCAAGCTGCGCCTGAGTGAACAAATAAGGAACGTCACCACCTTCACCTCGAAGAAACGTGAAGACGTACTCCTTCGCCGCGCCAAACCTACCGGCCTTGTTCATCACGCCGACAAGCCTGCCCCTGCCGACCCTCTTGGTCTTGTTTTTATAACGCATGGTCCATTCTGTCCTTGTCCAAAATCTCCTGAACCTTCTTCACATCCTCATGCGCGTACTCCGTCTCCCTCATGCCTGCCTGTGCAATCCGGAACGCCTGCACATAATGCCAGAGATCCACAATCTCCTCCTCTATGTGCTTTAAAAAAAAATCCAGCGATGCACACTTCTCAACCAAGCATCCACCGTGTTCCTCCTGACCCGCCATGTACTTGTTGTATGCCTTGTCAACAAAACGGTTCACGCTCTTGTGGGCTATGTCTTCAGGTTTCATAATAAACTGTACCACCACTTGAATGCACCGGGGTTGGCCTTCCATAACGTACACAAGCCCGTCGCTACCCGACGCGAAACCTGTTCCTCCTTGCGCCAATCAATCCCCATCGCATACGCAACCGCATGGATGCACTCATGTAAAAAAGTGTCCGCCTTCGCCTCGTCCGATAAACCGTTATATATAACAATCTTCAAGTCATCAAAATCACACCAACCATCACTCCCCGACGACTCCCGCGCTGTCCTCGAACAAAGCTCAACACTGTACGTCAGGTTCAAAATCTTCAGCCTCTTTGGTGGCTTTCTCATCTGCAAACATCCTCAAAATCGAACCTCTCCAGTACAGTGTTCAAAACATAAAACTCCACACTTTGCCCCTCCGCCATGTGATAAGAAGCCCTCATCCATGTAGCCTCCACCCAATCATCCAGCTCACTCTCGGTAGGCATTCCCTTCGACCTCATGTTGATCCGCTTCCCGTCAACCTTCACCATGAAGTTGGGAGCTTTATCAAAACTAAAATACCAAGTCTTTCTCATTTCCAATAACCCGCCTTCCGCGGTGCCGGCCCATGCACAATAAATCCGTTAGCGTTCTCCTTGAACCTTATCGGACATAACTCGCTCCTGCCGTTGGGCATATACAAATCCGCATTCTTAACCCTCACAATATGCCGACCATCAACCTCCACTATCCGCTTGTTCCGGAACCGCCAGTTCGTCACCTTGCCACTAATCACAACCGGCTCGTTCACATCACCCCCGTAGTCGTCCGGAATTAGCTCCTGCGAGACTTTCTTAATTCCCGAAGGCAAGTACACCACCCGGTTGTGCTGACCCCTCTCGTAGTCTTCCCCAAGTTTGAGAATCCGGTTGCGGATCCTCTTCACCGTCTCCCGGCATACCCCCAAGTCGTTAGCTAAATCTACTTCGCTCATTTTAACAGCCGTCAGGACAAGACTTTCCAATAAGCCAGCCGGGAGGTAACGGAAGCATCTTCCTGCCTCGATAGTCCTGATTCACTCCAACCTCCCTATAGGCATCTTCCTTGTGGAGCGTCCAAATCTCCTTGAGAAGCCGCTTTATCTCTTGCCGTGTAAAATAATCTGTCTTCATTGCATGCTCCCACTTTTCGGGATTGTGCCGGTGCGGCTTAACATCAAAACTGTACCCAGAAACCAGCTTTGCCTCCGACTTGAGTTTTTCAATCCGGTTGGCCAAGTGTAGAATTTCAATACGCATACTTCGCTCATTTACGCTCACTCATTTTCTTCCTTATCATTTTTTTAAAACCGAGCCAGACGCCTCCAGTTGTGTTGTAGATGATTCAACGATGGAAACGAACCAGCAGAACCAATAACCAAACAATGAACAGCCCCTGTAGATGGGGTCTTGAAGCGAGACGCCCAGCTCGGCAAATCCCTTTTAGAAAATTTTCTATACGCCATAATGAATAGAAGGGAAGACCAGCGGCGGTCTTGCCGACCCCCCCCTCCCCCTCTTCTGTAGTGTTTGAAGGCAAAAAGCAACCACAAGATGTTGTGTTCGGCTCAGTTGGTTGAATCGATGGATAGCAATAAAGGATAGCACTGTTTCCGTAACTGGCTGTATACTAGGCACTTATGTATTGCTTATGGTAGAACCTACTGTTCTTTCACATCTATTACATTGGCTTTTGGCAGCTTGTTCAGGAGATCTTCGACACTTTCTTGGGACAACTTAACATGTTCATGCCGAATGGTTTGTGTTTCTCCTCTAATCTGGGCAGACTTTTCAATACTTATGCCCATGACAATCGATTTAGTTTTAGGGTCGACAGTCCCTGTCTCCAGATCATCCATGAGTGAGTCGGCGCATTGTTCGGAGATATAGTCGAGCTTTCGGGCCATCCGTTTCTTGTGATTGGGGATCAGGTTGAGGTGTCGTTCTCTGATGCCTTGGAGGGTGTTGAAGCCGACGCCTGAGAACTCTGCCACTGCGCTGATGGTTGCGCCGTCTTGGAACATCAGGAGGCATTGCCGGTAGAGTACAGGGTTGACCTTCATTCCCCTGCCGGATGCTGGTGGGCCGGGGAGGGAGGCGATATCAGCCGGTAGGTGTTCGTTGGGTGTTTTAGGTTTCGGCTTGGGCCGGTCCTGTTTATTTGATTTGGTCATATCTTTTACAGTACTTCTTTTGTTCCTGTAATGCCTCTTCGAGCCTGATGGCTTCGGGATCCTGATCCCTGAGAGCCGCTCCAAGCCCGATTAAGGCGCACTTGTTTTCGGAGAGCCAAGGCTTTTTTTGGGCTAAAATGCCCTTTGCGTATGATTTCCAGTAGATTCTTGTCCCATATTTGCGTTGTAAGGGCTTTTTATTTGGTCCGAGGGTCATAGTCCCATGGCAATTGGCTTTAACTCGTCGCGCCTATCTCTGAGCTTTCTGAAGGCATCCTTGTGTTTCTGATCAACTCCACTCCATGAGTATCCACCGCCCGGAGACGGGTAAGCATGCGTCTCCTTGATTTGCTTCATATCTGCCTCGACAAGTACCAGTTGTTTCTGGGCTTCCCAATCGGACATGGTAGTGCTTTTTGAGGATCCAGATTGCGAACCGGTCACTGCCCAAGTGTCAGGCTCATCGAGGTAGCGGCCTTGGTGATACCAAGTTGCGGGATGAGGAGTGTATTCAATGTCCAGACCTTCTCTGGCTTTGGCGTAGGCTTTGGTCTTCTCCAGAATGAATTCGTAACCGTGGTCATGCATGGCTTCGCGGATCCGTTTGATGGCAGCTTTTTTGCCGACCCTTCGAGGGTATATTTTGAACACCTCTTCTACTTGGGCTATATATATTCTAGTTTTTGTTTTTGTTTCTGTTTTATGATGGTTGGAGCTTTCACTGGAGCTTTGTGTGGAGCTTTGTGTGGAGCTTTCACTGGAAAAATTCCACACTATCTCATTTAAGGTAATGAGAGTGGGCTTATTCTTCCACCCGCGAGACACCGTTATTAGGCCCGAATTGGCGAGCAAATTGCGGCACTTTATAACGGTCTTAATATCGCACTTCAGGAGGGCGGCGAGTTGCTGGTTGGTTGCCCCAAAAGGGTTCTTCCAGCCCAGCCTGTTGGACATGTTGAGAAGGCCAAAGTAGAGGCGGGTTGCGTTGGATGGAATGCCTGCCTCCATGAGATCCGCCTGCCAGAACTGGTTGACCAGCTCTATGTAGTTCATCTTATCTGCCATTCCAGTACCGATCTTGGCGGCAAGAATCTCCCTCCACGCCTTTGTGGTTTCTTGGGTGCTTGACCGGCTTCACCGGGCCTGCGTCCATGTCCCGAAGTACTTCCCTCCAAAGATCCACAAGATGCGAGACGCTACCCCAGTGACTCTCCCCATACACAACCTTCCCGTCTGGATCAAAGTGCCTCACTTAACACGGCTCCAACTCACCCTTGCAAGGGTTAGGGTTGCGATCTTGATGTGAGTTCTGCCAAGAATCCAAAGCCCCAGATGTGTCGATTATTCTCTCGGTCAAATACTCAATAGTTTTGTGGGCAACATCCAACTTTCGCTCAAGGTCTTCAGAAAGACTTACATACTCCCACAAATCCTCCTTTAAACAATCTATTCTCTCGGTCAAATACTCAATAGAGGGGGGCTTACAACCCTCCATGTCGATTTCAGTAGTCATGTTCATAGCGAGAGCTGTTCGAGTTCCTTGGCTGGATAATAATTTTTTGACCAGCACCAGAGGGCATGTAGGTTGATGAACATGTTGAATCCCTCGGTCTGCTCTTCATCACTCCAGAGCTTCTCGTAACAGTCCGTTGGCTCGACCGTGTTGACGACTACGGACAGGCACCTCGGCTTGTGGTCGATGCACTCCGAGTACGCTGCCAGTTGCAATATCCATTTGTCGTAGTAGGTTGGCCTGAAACCCGACTTGAGCCGGCGGCATTTTTGTGTCTTGAAGTCGACCAGTACCATGCCGTGTTCCTTGTGGTTGAGCAGGGCATCCGCTCGACCGCCGTACCCGATCTCACAGTTGATCAGGATCTCCTCGGTCCAGACCTTGGAGACGACGTTGTTGTCGCACCAGAGCTTCACCTTCTGGAGTGTCTCATCGTCCTCGTCCCAATATGTATTATTCAGGATAGCCTCGGCACCGTGATGAACGTCGGTGCCTCTGTCTGCCGCCTTGATGACTGCCGCCTTGCTGTCCTCGATGATGAACTTTGCAATTTCCTCGATGTCGCCATTGTACTTGGCTATCTCCGTTTCAGGCATGGTCAGGGCTGACTCCAGAATCTGTTGCTGCTTCCATAACTCAAGGCCGGGAGCAGCCAGCATTCCGTTGATTGAACTGGGCGAGGGAAGCAGTGCCTCTTTTCTCGCCTCTCGAAGTGTCTTGCCGTAGGCGGCTTTGCCGTCCGCGGTATACCAATGTGTAGACTCGTATTGTTTAATTAACATAAAATTTACTCCTTATAATAAGATGGGGAGACTTTCGCCTCCCCATCCGGTCTGACCCGAATAACATGTCCGACTATTCGGGGATGTCAACTAGAACGGCGGGTTCTCTGAGGGCAACCCAGAATCCGCCGGCCCATTTTCAGCCGACCCATTGGCCGGTTGAATTCCTTCCACTCTCTGAGGCTCACGATCCTTGTTCCGGACGTACTTACCGCTCGGCTTCAGGGCTGCCCCGTCCTCTCGGATCGCGAAGTCGACGAGCTGTCGAGGTCCGCTCCCGAAGTCACGGTGGACTATGTTGAGCTGGCAGGGAACACCAACCAGATTTTCCGTTTCAAAGGCTTGCTTTTCAGCAGCGGTGAACGGACGACCGCGCCAGCGTTCCATGAATATCCGGAGCGTTGCGCGTTCGTGGATACTCGCCGTGAACTTCTTGCGAATGCTTAACGGCTTGTCACCCTCCGGTGTGAGCTGGTCCAGCTCGAAGCCGAGCCAGATCGTGTTGCGTTGTTTCACTTCATCGGGAATCCCTATCCAGACCCCGTCGACTAGCTTTATTCCTGCCGCGGCAACAGCGTCTTCGCTGAGACGTTCTCCTGTTTCGCGGTTGATGAACTCGGTGACGCCCTCGAACTGGTCGACGCACACCGCCTGATGCAGACCTTCGTCTGCCAATACATAATCTCTATCGTACTGTTTTTTTTCTGTTAGTATCATTGTTTTGTTTCTATGTTTTGTTACGCGAGGTTTAGTATCCCTCGTTTTGCGTTGAGTCAGTCCCTGATTCGTTGGGGGCTGGCTCTTCTTTTTGTGTGGAAGATACAAACTCCCTCACAAAATTCATTAAGTCATACATCTTCAGGACGGCTACCCAATCCGAATGATTCTCTCGCCATGCAACGACCGGAACCTGACCCGGCTCGGCGTCGGCAATGGCTTGGCTCAAGGCTTTGCGGATCTGAAGTTTCTCGACCCGCTTAACCTCGAAGTGGATTGGAAGATCCGGACAAAGAACGTCAGGTGCTGTATGGCCTGACTTGTCGCGGCCTGCGTTCTGACATCCGCGAATTGCTTCCCAGCCCTGTTCGCGAATAAAGCTGGCGAATTCCCGCTCTCCTCTTGCACCTTTGCTTTGGCCGTTGATAGTCATAGTCCCTCTCCCTGTTTAATCCATTTCAGGATGTCTTTTATTTCTTTGTCTATAAACCGCCTGCCCGTTCTTTTTCCTTCTTCTTTGGCGATACGAATTGATCGAGATAATTCGTCTGATACTGATCGATAAACATCCCAAATGCTGCAGCCACCGAAATCATTTGTAGGGTGACCATAATCCGGATCTTCTATCATTCGCAAAACGTGCCACTTCAGTTTTTTTATGCCTTCTGAAGTAGATAAACTTTCAGGTATTCTCATTTCACTGCAGATACATGTGAGCGTTGATTGGGTTGGCCCTGATCAGTCGACCAAGTGACTTCTCCTCGATCCTTACAAGGCTTTTTATTTTGATGGCCTTGAGCCGGCCTTCGCGAATGTAGTTGTCGACCGTTCGGGTTGTCACCCGAAGGTGTTCGCTCACTTCATTGCGCGTCAGATATTTCTCTTTCAACATCGTTTTTGTATGCCCGGTATTCAGCCTCAACTTCAGGATAATATTGCAGCATATCCTCTAGGGTATCGATGTTGTTCAGCACCGCGCCATGGTGCCGACTCATTGCCAGCCCAATCTGGGGCAGCGAGTAGCCGAACTCTCGAAGCACCTTGCAAATCATCCGGCGAAGCATGATCACCCGCGGATTGTTTCGGCGTCTCTCTGTAACCTCGTCCCAAGTCACAAAGTACCGCTTGGTGTTGATACGCGAGATGGCATCGATTGGCAGCTCGAATGCCGGTCGACCAACCAACTGGTTGAATCCTTCCAGCGATACAGGCGCGTCGTATGAATGGTTATTCTTTGGCATCTTTCTTATCGTGTTCCTTTTCAGCCGAAATACCCAACCCCCAAGCAATGAACACGCCGGCAGCAACACCGACCTTCATGCCGCGCTTGATGCACCAAGACTTCAGGTCGGAGTGAACGCCGACATCGATCACAACGGATTGTGTTTTCTTTTTGGGTTTGCGTTTAGAGACGCTCATCAGTTCCCCCGTAATCCTCGTCCGTCCCGTAGCCGGCACTGGCCAGTGTGTCGGAGTCAGCCTCGGCATCGGTCAGGCCGTCATCAATTTCCTCAACCGTTTCCTCCGAGCTTTCCTCGGTTGTCTCCTCCGAGCTTTCCTCGGTTGTCTCCTCCGAGCTTTCCTCGGTGAAGACACGGGGTGTTGTGTCGGTTATACTCTCAATGAGTTTGCCCTGATTATTCATCAGGGCTTCCACGATCCCGACCAGCCGGCCAGTATAACTTTCGAGCAGAGTTAATCTGCGTGCCTGATCTAACGAGTTCATGGTTCTGTCACTCGCTACATTGCCTGTATTCATTTTATCGTTTGTGTCCATTTAAACCGTCTCCTCTCTGGGCAGATATCTAAAACACCGGCTCCCATGGAGGGCAACAACTTTTTTGTAAAAAAGTGAAAATAATTAGTTGACAGTGCTATCCGCCTATATTAAGTCTGGCCGCTGAACAGCGTCTCCTGACGCACCTACATTAACCAATAAATAACGAAACACTTAACAATATGACCAAAAACATACAAATAGATACCGTGGAAAAGCCCCGCTTTTCCTTCACTAAAAACAGTTCTAGCACCTCCGTGACCGCAAATTTCCGCGGGGTGCCTTTACAGTTCAACCTCTCCAAGCGGCCCGGTAGCCCATACTATCAGGCCAAGCGGAAGATCGACGGGAAGCTCGTCCCGTACTCCACCGGCACGGCCAATCTTGAAGCCGCCGCCGTGAAGGGTGCCGAGCTTTTCTCGCAGCGTCTCTGTCTCCCATGGACCGACGCTGCCAATGACGTTGTGGTGCCGACCCGCGGCATCGACTCGTCGAGTTGTCAGGACGTAATCGATGCGTTCGAGGCGGCTGCGAAGGCCGGCAAGCTCATCACCAAGGGCAACCGCGAGTTGGGTTCAAAGTCTGTTCGCGATTACCCGGCGGCGTTGCGCCTGATCCTTGGCTTCGGCAACGACCCGTCCATCAAGGGCGTCCCGACCGAGGTGACGGATGCGCTTCGCAAGATCCCGGTTTCGGATCTCGGTGTGCTGGTCAATGGTGACAACACGAAGGTCAACGTCGTTGACAGGTACCGCCGCCGGATCCTCGACAATGGTCAGGGCGGTTTGTACAAGGCCGGCCCGACCTACGAGTCGAAGGCGAAGACGTTCAACTCGAACCTGAAGAAGGCCAAGGCTCTCTTCACGCCTCTCTACTCCGAGGCAGCTTACAGCGAGCTGGACATCCCGCAGGCCGACGTTGACCGGTTCCGCGCCAGCAAGCCGCTCGGTGTTGAGAAGGGCAACGGCTACGAGGCACCGCCGAACGAGGTCGTCTACTCACTTGACGACAAGGCAATCCGCCTTCGTGACGAGCTGGTCAAGGCCGACAAGGCGGACCAAGCGTTGGGCCGTTACAGCAAGGTGCTTGCCGCCCAGTGGAATCACTTGGTGAAGTACTTCATCGCTCGCCTCTCCGGTCTTCGCAAGGACGAGATCAACCACCTCTCGTTCTCGTCGTTCCGCAAGGCGGACAAGGCGGCTCGCAACACTCGCACTGGCGAGGTCGTTACCGCCTCCTACACCAACGTCACGATCCGCACCACTGACCCGTACAGGGTTGGCCGGTTCGAGCAGGAGGAGTGGCAGGCCAAGGGCAAGGCTCGCCGGTCCATACAGATCCCGCGCTGGTTGTTTGACTTCATCAAGGCCGAGCAGAAACGTCGCGGTGCCAAGTCTGACGAGCGCATCTTCCGAGGTCAGGAGTTCTGGAGCCAATCAACGCTCGACGGCCAGCATGACACATGGTGGAACGAGGATCTGCTCTACGGCGAGGAGGCGGCTGACTACTTCAAGAAACGCCTGCATGAGCTTCGCGCACTGTTCGGCTCCGAGGTGGTCACCCAGACCGGTTCGCTCTACGCCGCGCAAATCGCGCTTGGCCATGAGAACTACAAGACGACCGAGCAGCACTACTCCCACTTGCTGGTCGAGTTCGACTTCGAGTTAAAACTCAAAGGAGCCTGATCTAGGCTCTTCCCTTCAGCCCTCCTTTCGGGGAGGGTTGATGGGAGGAATTCCCCTCCACGCAAAACGAAAGGATACTAATGGTAGAACTAATAGAAACCCAACTAGCCGCCATCACGGCAGCTAATTTAGTTAAGTCGCAGAACCTGAATCTGCTCGACCGCGTCCGTCTGACACCCGAATGCCTCAAAAATCTGATTTCCAAGATTTCTGAGGAGGTTGTTGTTTTGGAGCAGGCCCGTAAGAAAGTTGCCAATAATCTTGGCAACGCTGACGACGGTTTTAAGGCCGGCAATTCCGATTGGCTGATCCTGAGCCTCCACCGGGCGGAAAACGCGCTGAAGGGCGTTACAGCGGCATCCAAGACCCTCAAGGCTTTGGCCGAGGAGATGAGACATGAACTGTAAACTCGAAAAGGCATACTTCTGGGCAACCACTATCGCATACTTTGTGATAGTGGCTTTGCTCTTTTATGGGTCACTGACCACAAAGGTAATTTACAGAAAGGAACCAATACAAAATGTCGAAACCAAATAAGAAACCTTTGTTAGAAGTCCGCACCCCTAAACAATGCAGGGATTACGATCCGAGAGCCGGTGCCAAGTACGGCTGGATAATCACCGAGGATTATGTTCACGGTGAGCAGCCCTCCGAGGCTGGCACAATCGGACCGCGCAACGTCTCTGGCGAGATCGAGGAGCGGCTGGTGAACAAGCTCGGCCAATCCTTGCGCCATCCAGACCAGTTCGTAGACCCGTCTGGGATTAACAAGGAGTACGCCGGGATGACCAAGTTCCGCATGTCGGATGGCGACGGCAAGGTCTACTACGTCGGCTGGATCGATGGTGAGTATGACCTGACGGAGCCTCTGGATGATTTCGGTACGCCGAACGCCGGGGCTATTTATCTTTCAACCCTGAAGGCGGACGGGAGCTGGTCCGGTACGGAAGTGGAGGCGGAATGAGCTACGACATAAACGCACCCTATCTGGATTCGCTCAAGTACACCGAGACTTACGATCAGGGTCACCGCTACCACTTCGCCGGCAAGTGTGTGGTCACCGGTAAGGAGTGGGCCGTGACGGTTCCCGGCAAGGAGCTGCACATGTACCGCCGCGGCAAGCTCATTCAGGATGCCATGCCCTCGGTCAGTACAGACGACCGGGAATTCCTGATCACCGGAATCAGCCCTGAAGGCTGGGAGAAGAAATTCGGCAGGGACGACTTCGCATCCCCGACCGACGAGGATTGTGGCTACTTCGGATATGAAGGACTACAGGAAGACTAATAGATGGTGTAAAGTGGTGTAACTGGAATAGCCGAATGCCCCTATAAACACTGGAGATTTTTGGGGTGCTGGTATACTTGGTGTAATCCAGAGGTCTAAAGGCGACCTTCAAAAGCTGCAAAAGCCCCCCTGACCGGGGGCTTTTTTGTTTGGGGTATAGCAATGCTATCCAAAACCGGTTCCAGCCCCTTCTGCTACCTTTCACCCCTTTCCACCAGTAAGTTTAAATAGGCCTGTAAACAAAGGGTAAAGAACTCCTTTAGTCCTTTATCTATTGGGGTGGAAATCTAGCCCTGACAGAACTTGTGGTTCTACGGTGTGCATTAAAAACAAACGATAATAGGAAAAAATAAGGCGATTGCTATCCGTTGCTATCCGAATCCGGCTTTTGTGGCGCATTGTGTATAAGAATCTGTATCTTGTGAATTTCCAATGCACCAACTATTTCACCAACCGAGATCCTCCCGGACCAGCTCGCAATAAAGTTGCCCAGCTCTACTGCAAACTCCTGCTCGTCTTCAGGTCCGCGGGGCTGATCGAGAGCGAGGCTGATCATCGGATGACTACACTCTTCTTCCGCTTCGGAGGTCCGAGCTGGTCAAGGTAGAGCCGCCGGTCGATGGTCTTCAGATTGAAACCCATTGCCTTGACGCCGGTCTGCCATAGCTCCTGCTTCCGGATGTTGGCTTCCGGAATCACTCCGAGTCTGAGGTTGCCATCGGTATCGTAGTACTGGCCAGCCGAGCTGGTGCCTTGCATGGCCTGCGCCTCGCGCCGGATCCGCCTGCTCTTCGGGGTCGTCCCGCTCACCGCAATGCCCCTTGAGACGTTCTCCACCTTCCCGGCGGGAGGGAGGGGGTCAACAGCCCCCAGTGCCGTGAGCAGCCTGTCAACGGCTCCAGTGGCATGGCCCTGCCTGATAGCCTCCCATGGGCCGGGGTCATACCCGATCTGCCGGCTCGCCGTCCGTCTCCGGTGGATGGGGTCGATCATCAGGGCTATCTCCTCGAACTGTCGCTTGGCGGGAATGAAGGAGGACATCGCCGCCTCGGTCAGGTAAAAGCTGAACGGGACAGTGGCTCCGTAGGGATCAAAGAAGGGTCGCTCCGCTCGCCCGGTATCCATGCTCTTCAGGGAGGAAAAAACCTTGGATCCAACCTTCATGCCTGACCCTATGGTGGACATGTCCGTTCCCAGATCTCTGGCCATGCCGAGATAGGTTGCCACTCCATGGCCAGCCCCGAACTTCTTGGTATCCTCGATGGCCTGAACGGCTGCGCCGGCCATGGCTATCATCGGGTAGTTTCTAATCCTCCACCAGAAGTCCTCACCATCTCCATCCCCGATTCCCATCGCCTCGAAATACTTCGAGAGGTTGATCCGGTTGCTGGTGATCATCGAGTAGTCGATCTTCTTTGTCTTGATCTCGCCGGTCATCTGATCCCGGTACTTTATCTGGTAGTTGCCAATGTACTGGGCCGAGTCGTCGTCGTCGTCGCCGGCCAAGGACTTCAGGATGTAGTGCAGGGCTGCACCACCCAAGCCCCCGGTAAACGTCGCCAGCGTCACAACGTGCGCCAAGGCATCCGCCCTCTGGCCGGGAGGCTGTTTACCGAAAACATTTCGCAGTGCCTTCAGGCGGTCATACTGCTTGTGCAAAAGGTGATACCCGAAACGCGGGTACTGAACCACAAGGCGCGTCCAATCGTGACCCGATGCCCACTGTAAAAATTGCGGGGAGTCGGCGTAGTTCAGGAATTCAAACTGGGCCTGATTGACCGCCTCGATGCGAGCGTCCTCCGGAGGATTGAGCATGTAGGAATCAACCTCATCCTTGAGTGCCTTGCCCTTCAGCCCCTTGTCCTTCGCACGGCGAACCGCCTGCGATTTAAGGTAGGCGTAGGCCAGCCTCTGCTTGGGCCTGAGATCGATGTTGCCATACTTGATGAGCTGCAAGCCGGCTGCACCGATTTCGCCCTCCTTCAGGTATTCGTACCAGCCTGTATCGTAGGAGACTTTGAGGTCGGCCAATGCCGTTGAGTTCTGGAAGATCTCATCCGGCAACACCTCCTCAATCACCCGGTCGTACTGGGTCTTGAAACCCATCAGTTGCCGGAGGCTGGAAAACCGGTGGATGAACATGCCGGCAACAATCCGCCCAGCCTGATCTACGTCCGCCTTGCCCATGGACCGCGTGTCTTTCTTGAGCATCAAGGCAGTCCCTCGGAACGCCCGGTGGAAACTTGCCTCCACTGCAAAGTAATCGTTGGTCAACATGTTCACCATGTAGGTGTACGGGTGAGTCAGGAACATCTGCGTCGAGTTGCGGATGCCCCAGTTCAACGCCCTTGCCACACGGTTCTGTCGGCTCGAATGCGAATACTTGTTTGTGAGGAGCTTCACCAGATCCTCGCGGATCATAAAGTCTCTGCCCTTGCGCTTGTAGGCTTCAGCCAACAGCTTTGAATAGCTCTCCGGATTGTCCAGCTCCGAGAGCCGTGCCGCCGCCTCCGAGTAGCCCTCCTCTTCGGGTGAAGGGTTCTCATAGAAACGATACGCCTTGACGGCTGAGAGCAGGTCGTCAATGCCGGTCGAGAGCCGAACGTAACCTTTCGGTAAGCCGCCCTCCTTCGGGATTGATTCTGTTCCCATCTCGAACACCTGTTCCGCGAACAGCTTGTTGCTTGACTCGTTCAAAGCCTGAAAGGTCCGGATGTTAAAGCCGGTCAACAGGTCACGCACGTTGCCTGACTCTCTGGATTTGCCGGTCTTGTATTTCCTGCCCGGTGATCTGCTTGCCCGTGTGGGGTTCAGGACCATTTCGAGCAGGCCGGTCAAGCTCCGCGTTGCGAGAACGTCAGGCGTGTAGGCGTCGATACCCTCAAAGTTGGGATCATTCTCCTTCATCATCTCCGCCAGACTAAACCGGTTGAACACCGGAACCTTGACCCCGCCAATCTCCTTGCTGACGCCCTTCATGTTCGGGTTGATGAACATGTCCACCAGCCAGATCATGTCGGCGTATTCCTTTTTGTAATGAGAATACAACTCCTGTTGCATGTCGGCTGTCATCTTGCGGGTGAGCTGATACCCGACCCGGCCCTGAGCATTAATGAATCCACCAACGGTCAGGAATTCCATCTCGCCGGTCAACGGATTGCTGACCTCGATGACATCACCAACTTTGTGATCGCCCTTCTTGAACTGGGCAACCGGCATCATGCCGGCTCGCATGTCAAAGTCAGTGAAGGTGAAGTTGCCGGAGGCATCCCTTGCCGTCGCGTTCAGGTGCGCCGCAATCGGGAGGGAGTCTTGTTGAAATTGCTTGAGCCTCTTTGCCCACTTGCCGGTACGCATCCACTTCGGGAGCTTCCAGCCCTCGACACTTGCGTAGGCATCGTTGAGAAGTTTCTCACCAAGTTCACCGGTCATCTTGTTGACGGCCTTGGCCTGATAAGCCTGCTCAAGGATGAGCTTTTGTTTTTCCTTCAGAAGCTCCGGACTGCCAACGTAACCGAGGGCAGTGGATGGCCGGCCAAGTATCGCATTCCACTTGCCGCGAAGATCCGGCTCGTACTTGGGTTGCTCGGCCTTGGGAACCTCCGTCGCACCGTCAATCGCATTGATGCGAGCCTCGACTTCTGGGGATAAGGGAGCGTCCTCCTGAACGGAGAACTGGATGCCTAGATGCGGGGGTAGTTTTGCCGACCCGGTTGTTCCGACGTAGACGCCGGACTTGTCGAAGTTGACCCGTTTATCGAACGCGCCGAGCTTGTTCTTTTGCCAGAACTCTTGGTAGGTCGAGAAGGCCGGTTTGTAAAGCTCATCGATGACGGCTCGCTGTACACTGGATCGTTCGGAGGCAGGAATTCCACCCCAAGTTTTTTGCATCGATTCTTGATACTTTTGATGTCCATGATAATTACCTTTCTGATTAAAAACCCCGATCTTCAGGCCAGCCCCGTCAGCGACCGGCTGGAGGGATTCTACAAAACTATCCAAGTCCTCTTCAATATATTTTTTCCCCTCCTCCTGTTTCTGGAAATACACCCCATCTAGGAACTTAACCCCGGTGCCGTCAGCGGTGGTGGTGAAGTTTAAACCCCATGGATCCTGCTCCGAATTGGCCTTGTCATAAATATCATCCAGCTCGGTCTGGGTGAACTGGGATCCGTCCGGCTTGGTCAGCTTGATGCCAAACCCGACATCGCCGCCCTGATAAACCGGTTGATGGGTGATGGCGGCGTCCTGCAAGAGGGCGTCTCCAAGCACCGGAGCCAGATTGTCAGCCATGTCCAGATTGGCACCCGTCAGGTTGATCTGAAGGCTCGGCTCCTTCCGCTCGAAAGTGCCGGTGACAAGGCTGACTTGGTGAGGGATTCCAAGCGAGGCAAGGAACCGGATCTGTCCGCTCCCGTTCGTGATGGCGTTGATGACATCGTAGTGATAGTCGACGAGCTGCGAGAACGTCGTCCCAACCGGAAAGCCGTAGCCCCGCTCGTTGCCTGCGTTTGTCGAAACCAACAGGTTCGGGCTACGCAACTGTGCCGCCTCGATGAGAGGCTTCAGGAACTGGTTGCTGTTGGACCAAGGATCACTGATCGTCTTCGGCTTGGATGAAGGACGAACGGCTGCACCGGTTGCCCGGTTGAAAGGCTTGCTAGTGTCGAACGTACCCTCCGCCTTCATGCCTTCGAGTGCCTCGATCTCCGGCTGGGCATACTTCACTGCCGACTCGTAGGTGCCGTCACCAACAGACTTGCCTGCCGCCGTCTTCTTCGGGGAGAGGTTGCTCTTGGCATAAAACCAAAGCATCGCCTGAACCTGATCAGGTCGCAGTCCGTACTCGTTGGCCAGCTTGGTGGTCAGGTACATGCCGTACCGGATCGATTGGTCAGACGGGAACTTCGCAAAGTCCACAACCTTCCCGGTGTCCGGATCAATGTCCCTGAACCGAAACCCAAATGCACGGGACATGTGGACATCCTGAACGCTGAACGGGTTGAATATATTAAAGCCACGGTCATGCGTCATCTGCATGTAGCTCGTCGTCTTCAGTCCGCCCTCCTTGATGCCGGTCTTGTAAAATCCTATTACGTCCTCGATCTGCCTGCCGTTGATCTTGAGCCTGCCATGTTCACCGGGCTTTACCGCATTGCGAATCGCATGCTCGAAACCCGCCGGGTCGTTAACCGGGTCGTTCTGGCGAGCCAGTGACATGATGGTCAACGTGTCGGCGTAGTTAATCTCGGCAGCATTCTGGGCTGACGTAATCCCGAACAGGATCGACGCCTCCCACATGTTGGCATCACCAACCAGCTCGCGGAAACCATGGCCGAACTTGTCGTACCAATCGCCCTGTGCATTGTTGGCTATCGACCACTCCAACATCTTGCGGAGGTCAACATAGCGCGTAGGCTTGACGGATCTGTCTAGCTTCTCCTTGCCCTTGCGCTTCTTCGGTGCGCCGGGAACCTTCGAGAGAGCCTGACTGCTTGGTGTGGCCGAGCGGTTGAACAAGGTATGGAACGCCTTCTCCACCTTGCCATGCGGAAGCAGAACATGCGGATCACTGGCTTCAGGAATGTAAACCAAGTTCTGGTTTAGCTGCACCGAGAAGC
>Ga0208920_1000114_pt1 | contig 23422 bp, 40 predicted proteins | sample 19_taG_FD_184094 | JGI IMG/M metagenome (GOLD analysis project Ga0208920, IMG submission 184094) | Marine viral communities from the Subarctic Pacific Ocean - 19_ETSP_OMZ_AT15317 metaG (SPAdes) (version 2) | ecosystem: Environmental > Aquatic > Marine > Oceanic | place: Pacific Ocean | collected...
GAAAAGCCGTTCCACTGAAAAGCCGTTCCACTGAAAAGCCGTTCCACTGAACGCGCTTTATAATATTATTATAATGTTATAATAATATTATAGTGATAGCGATCTCCATGTGATCATGAAAATATTTCTAATGGTTATATTGGTGTTGCGTCTGACCAAAACAAGCAGTGCCGTGGCACACTAAAAAACATAAAGTAGGATTACAAGAAATAGATGTAAAATAATGCACAATTTGGGAATGTATTATTTATTTAATAAAGAAATATATAGATGTGATGATGGTAATGGTGCTTTAGACGTTTTTAATGCACTGTTACCATTTTTTATATGATCGTAGATAAAAAGGGGAATTCTATTATGGGTACATTTTTAACAATTCTATTTTACTGCTTGTGGGCAGTTCCAATGGGTGTTTTATTTGGAGCAGCGGCTGGCATTATTGCAGGCACTGTTGTAAACTTCGTAAAGGACGTATGGAATGACGATTAATTAATAAATCTTTTTTCTCAGCTTCTCTCACGTAAAGGGAGAATACTTCTTTATTAATTTAATAATGTTACATAAAGTGTGATTCGGTAAAACGGGTTACACTTTTTGTTAAAATTGGGCATTTTGTCCTTGACACTGTTTTTCTAGTCTGTTAACGTTGCTTACAACGTTAGTTCACAGGTGTGAACCATATTATACAAGGATGATTTACTTTAAACCGATGCTTACATCGCAAGCAGGAGGCACTGAAATGACTCAAAATGGTAATGGACTTGGTTAGGACTGAGATTCTTATATTCTCAGGAAAACGGATATAATTACAGGACACTGAATTACCTGAGCAGATGACTTCCATGCACGTAGTTGGCGGAAAACGGATCTACTCTTGATGATCTACGAATCATGTATTTACTGTTCTCTTGTTACTAGTAATTAATTTAAACACTGGTGCTATTATTTTTGGCGCCGAAAAAATGGAAACACTGAAAATGGAAACATTAACAAAAAGCAAGTGCAAGGATCCTTCTCAGATAATGAAGGACCTGCAAGAACTAGATTTAGACTGCATAAAGATCAAGCTGATGCTTATGCAAAAAAAAGAGACTGGCAGGCACTGGACTATGGATAAGATAAACAAGGTATGCGGCATGTACAAAAACTTCTTGTACTTGGCTGCCACTGAAGAAGATAGCGTGGTGCCCACGAGCGATATTGATGAGTTCTGGCATGTTCACATCCTGGATACTCAAAAATATTATGCGGACTGCGAAAGAATCTTTGGTAACTTTATTCATCACTTCCCTTATTTTGGAATAAGAAGCGATGGAGACGGCGAAGAGCTTGAAGAAGCTTTCAAGAAGACGTGTGGGCTGTATGAAGATGCTTTTGGAGAAAAATATACCCAATCATCTGGAAACGAGAGTCCCTGCAGTCACTGCAAGGATGTTCGCTGCAGAACATGCAAAGGAGGATCTAGCTTTATTGAAGAAGGAAGACCCTCCCTGGACGATCCAGTCCTTATGAAAACACTGGGTTTAACAACGTATTTAATTATTTGATCTCAACCCCACATAGAACGGGGGGTTCGCGCGAGCGGGCTCCCTGTCTCTTTTAATAAATACCGTTGCTCTGGAGAGCATTGGAGGCACTAAAATGCTAGGTACGATAGTAAGAGCTAAAGCTCATTTAATAGAAAGAAGAATGGATCAGTGTGCGGCGGAGATGTCTTATTTGGATTCTCGTGGCCACTCCGATAGGTATGCCGAGTACATGCGAGATGTGGCTCAAATTCAAGCCAACACGTCGGTATCTTTGGCTAAAATAAGCGAAAGATCATCTAACTCGTTAGCGAGGATCAATTTAGAAGCAACTAAATATAGCAATGACACAGATGTTATGAATACTCTTATGCATATATCCGGAGCTGCTCTAGCAGCAAAACCCGACTGCTACAACATAGAAGCTGAGATCCTGGGTCCTAACGAGGGTGGCTGGCTCTTTCCAAAAAGAAGAAGTATGAAAATTAAAATGTCTGTTAGCTAAAGAGGATCCATACTGGTAGGAGTCGTAGAATCCCTTCTGCGGCTCCTTCTCTTTAGAGATGCCGTGGCAGGTAAAGAAAATTTAAGGACCGGATCAAATCATGAATAATAATATTGAAAACCTCGTAGTCGTATTAAATGATGGTGAAACTTTCACCTCTATTAGTGGTGCAAAAATCCTATCGATTCCCGATAATATCGATGAGAGTGATGTGGACACATTCGTCAAGGATAATGCAGAGGATTCAGGTTGGCCGATAGATGATTTATTCAGAATCAGCACCTGGGTGGATGCAAGTGGGGCTGTTCGATACACGACCCCGCCGTAACCACCTCCCTACAATTTAGAACTTCAACATGACACCCATGATTGCCTCTTAACGGCTTTTATGGGGTGTTTTTTATATTATTTGAAGAGAACCTGGGCTTATTTTTATGAAAAGTTACAAAAACGCACAAAGTATACTTGCGAAAAATGTGGCACCGAAATAAGAAAAAGTAAAATAATAGTAAACTTTATATGTCAGTATGTTGTGAGTTTAAATGTATATAGGGTATAGGTCTACATTATGTAGGATAAAACTTGTATTTGTAAAAAATATATTTTCTGTACTAATGTTCTTTTTGGGCGAATTGTGCTAATTAATAAATAAAATATTGCCATGGATGACCTGAATGAAAAGGTAAAAATAGTCATGCGGCGCGTTAGCCGAGACGGGACTTCGTGTACAAAAACCCACATCCGGCTTAAATACGACTATTCCCTAGAGGATCACTTAAGAGAATACGACTATAACACGAGTGACACTATTGATAGTCTGCTCGATCAGCTAGCCTGCATGGCTCCGACCGATCTGCAGAAGATGATAGATCGCATGGATTGTGAGCGGCACCTGCAGCTGCAGAAGCTTCTGGGCGCATGGACCTGCGAGTACTCCACAAATCATCCCGAGCTAGAAAATGAAGAAGGCGAAGACTACGGGTTTTAATAAGGAATAAAAAATGAAGAAGAAGACAGCAAGTTCGAAGAAGAAGACAGCAAGTTCGAAGAAGAAGACAAAAAATAGCACCGGATCTCCAGCTGTTCACACCCGGGAATCCGCCGCAGGTAAGCTTGAAGTTCAGGACGCCCCTGTCGGGATCCGCGCTGAAGGTATGCCTAAATTCGACCCCAACGCCCCTACAGCTGATGAAATTCAAACCGTAGCTGAACAGGAGTCCTCCGGATGTGCTCAGTCTCTCGTGGCACGTGGTCTCGAACTAATTAAGGAAGGGTCCCTGGAGGATCAAGGCACTGAAGTGTCAGATCAGGACACTGAAGTGTCAGATCAGGACACTGAAGTGTCAGATCAGGACACTGAAGTGAGCATCGACGAAAAGATTAAAGCTGAGAAGTTACGTGAATTAATTGAGAAAAAGCCAGAGACTGCAGCAATTTCTACTGTGCAATCAAAGATTTCTGTCCCAAAAAAAATAGAGATCTTAAGCTGTGAAATGGGATATGGAGTTTTTGCAACTGCACAAATTGATGATGGAGATATCATAGAAGAAGCTCCTATCCACATTATTCCCATCAGGACCAAGGATGGACAAGAGGATCCAAAGGTAAGGACACTGTTGCCCCTTGTTATGCCACTGCATTGTGAATGTAAAGAATGTATCGAGCTGGGACGCAGACTGGTCCTAAGTTCTGGTTATATACAGATTTACAATCATTCAGTAGAGCCAAACGCTAGAATTCTCCAGCATAAGGCGAACAAAAGGATCTATGTAATTGAAGCATTAAAGAGCATTAATCATGGTGAACAAATATTTATTAATTATGGACCCAATTACCCAGAGCAGTGGCTAAGACCTCCTGGGATCATGAAAAATGATGAAAAATAGAATTGAACTAGCTAATGAGTTAGCTTCTGGCACTGTATGTGAACTCGGGGTAGCCAGGGGGAATTTTTCACAGGTTTTACTTGACAACCCCAATTGCAGCACTGTTTACTCTATTGATAGATGGTCAGACCATCATGATGAAGATGAATACAAATTTGTACTTAAGAGATTTAAGAAGTATGGAGATCGCAGTATTGTGGTAAGAAGCTCATTTTCTAATGCATTGCAATTATTTAATAAACCAATATTCAATTTCATTTATGTAGATGGATATGCGCATACCGGACAAGAAGAAGGAAGGACCTTTGCATGTTGGTGGGAAAAGCTTCTTCCTGGAGGGATCTTTGCAGGTCATGACTATTGCTTAAAATATAAAAAAACAATGGACTCTGTACATAAGTTTATTAACGATAAAGACTTAGATCTCAGTGTAACCTCTGAAGATAAGTATAACTCCTGGTACGTAAAGAAAGGACCAGCGTAAAATGCCTAAAGAGAGTGAAGAACAGAAGATAGAGCACTGCAACGAGTTATTAGAGAAGAACTACAGTATGGATGAGATCCTTAAGCTGGTAGGTTTAGAGGATTACGAAATATTCGAAAACTGGCTTTATAGCCAAATAGAAGATGAAGACTGCTGAAGAAAAAGAAATAAACTCAATTGTAGCTCATTGCGATCATTTGTTTGAATGTGGATGGGAGTGGAGTGAGGTCCAGTCTATTGTGGGGAAAGCATGCTGGAGGATCTACGTAGCTGGCAAGTATGGAGAAGAATATATGAAGATTCTTCTTGGAGAAGAAGAATGAACTTTTATAAAGAATTCACTACGTTAATTCTTTATAAATCTTTTGACTTCCTTCTTTTTTTTTGAAAGGAAGTCAAAAAAGATTCCAAAAACATTGCTTTTCGATTTTTATTTACCTATAGTACTTTCAGTCGAGGAAGTTTTTTTATCTTATCCTTTCAAAGAATAGTCTTCCTCGGCGGTCCTTTTTGTTTGCGAAGCGGATTTGATGATCCAGCAGGGTATTGACGACACCTCAAGTTAGAACTGGAGAGTTGATGAAGAGTCGTTTACGTTTTTGTAATAAGAGTGATCGGAGTTAAATCCGGTCACTCTTTTTTTGAAAGAAAGTCAAAAAAGATTCCAAAAAAGTAGCTAAAACATTGCTTTTCAAAAATTATCCTCCTATAGTGTTTTCAGTCGAGGAAAGAAACTGGCAAAGGCGGGAAACCGAAATAGCCAGAAGAACTCCCCGATTTAGACGAAGCAGATTTGATGAACCAGGCAACTGGAGAGTTGATGAAGAGTCGTTTAGGGGTGGCTAGGGTCAAACCTAGTCATCCCATTATTTGCCCCCCGGAATGCGAGGCGTCTTGTGAAATATCGAGGCGCCTTGTTTTATAGGTAAATTGGGGAAAGATATAAATATGATCTATAGAGAGGCAGGCACTAATTATCAATGTGTATAACTTGTGTATAGAGCGCTGCCTAATTAATAAATTATTTTACAGAAAGATATCACATGGAAAGACTTCCAATTAAGATAGGGGGCAAAAAGGGGGTAGACGCGTGGAAGACGACAGTCACTGCAGATCCGGACCGGATCCTAGTCTACGACGTGGAAACGACCGGCGTTACAACCTTTGATCACATTACTACCTGCGCATGGTCCATTGGTGGCCAGATAAAGCACTTTGTGTTCGGAGACTGCACGAGCGAGTTCGAAGAAGACTGGCGGCGGGCTAGCGGCGTCGTTTCATTTAACGGAACCTACTTCGATGAAAAGTTCATAAAGAAGGACCTCAATATCAACGGACACCCCAGGCATTGTGATCTACGCTTCTTTTTAAAGGCGGAGGGAAGAAAGGGTGGACTTAAAAAGATGGCAGCGGCGGAGAATATGTTCCGCCCAGCTGAGCTCAAAGGCGTCGACGGGTCCTTTGCCATAGTTATCTGGAAGTATTACCAGGAGACTGGAGAGGAAGAGGCACTGAATCAGCTGCTGGCATACAATATCTGGGACGTGATTATTACTGCAGAGCTATTTAAGAAGTTTATTATGCCGGCATTGCCAACGGACCTCGTGAACCCATTTTCTATTAATCTAGAGAAGCTGCAGCAGATCAAGGATAGTAATAAAAATATGAACATTTTAACTGGCACTGAAGTGAAAATTAACCCAAAGGTTGATCCAGTCTAGATACTTGTCTAAATATCACGTAAAGAGTAATACATGTCAACTGGCACTGAACTGACAAAGAACTATTTTTTTAATCCCTTTTCCCAAAAATTTATAGAAACACGCCGGCTCTTTAAGAGAAAAGGGCCCGAAGCAAGAGGATAACACTGAAGTGAAATACAGAATCTGGAATAACAAAATATCGCGGATCATTGAAGCCGAGACCATGGGTTCTGCCTGGGCTGCCGAGGAAGACTTTAATGGTAGCTTCAACATTGAGCGGCTGGATGACTGGGACTGTGGTGAAGATTCTGACACTGAACTGGAAAAAGATTTATTAATTGATGACACTGAACCGTGTTTTTAAAAAAGTTTGAGAAATTGTCTGCTTTTTATTAATTAATTACCTACAGTAGAGAGAAGAGAATTAATTATTCTCTTTTCTCTTCTCCCCTCCGATCCTTGTGTCTCGCGGCGCAAGGATCTTTTTTTTGATCAGTCAAAAAAGATAGCCCCCTGGAGGCTATTCACAGGGGGCTATATAATGTGGCCCTCTCTTCAAGAGTGCACTGTAAGTATGCGTATATTGTAGAGATACACTCTACTAAATGCAATAAAATTTATTAATAAAAAAGTAGAATTATGAGAAATGGTATTCACAAAAACAAATAACTAAAAAATAGAATTACACAAAACACTAAATAGATGAAAAATCATTTATCTTTATTTTTTAAAAGCATACAAAATATGTGTTTTAAGGACATTTTTTTATTAAAGCACTGAAAGGGGGGTAATTATCGGGTCTTTAATTAATAAATTTATCTGTAAGGACACCTTCTTTATTAAAGAGATCAAACCACTTGCTTCTCTCATCAAAGTAAGCTCTTCCTTCATCTTGCTTTGGATCGTCTTCCGTGCTCATAATTAACCAGGGCAGGGACCAGTGACATCTTAATATATTCATCAATAGTCTTGCACTGAGCCAATTTCCTTGGAAGAATGGACAGATATAACCTATTTGGAATTGAGTTTTCCATGCAATTCTAGCAAGCCTAGTGGCAGCACTGAATCGCACTCGTCTCGGCATGATGTATTTGTCGTTTTCGAGATCATACTTTTCGAGATTAATAAATAATTTTTCTACATATGAAGCAACCTCTTTATGTGGGACCGACGAGATCTCTCCTCCACCTACTTCTGATGTTCTTAGTTTATTTAATTCACTACTTTGATATCTTGTGTCGCAGGTGTCAGCTCTACACACTTGACCTACCAACTTCTCATTAATGGTTATGAGACACGAGATAAGATCTTGACACTGAATCATCTTTTTTTGAGTGACAAATTTCCAAGCTTCGTTACACCCAGCAAATTGTCCCCTTACCCATGGATCCATTTTTTCTTTATCTTTATTTAAAGATCTTCTAATTTGGACGTGAGAAATATGAATTCTACTTAAAATTAAAGAATTACATATAAAATTAATAAAAGTATTTTGGTCGGTTTCTGGAATATATCTGTTGTAAAGCAAAGTTTTTACTCTTTTGTGGTTTTTAATAATTGCATTTAAGTTTTTTAGGAACCTATAGTTCTATCGGAGTAAATTATAAAGGAGACACCACCGTGCTTGTAAAAGATAAAGGAGACACCACCGTGCTTGTAAAAGATATATATGATAATTTTAGGAAATCGGCTGAGAAGCCACTAAGACTGAGAGATGAAACAGTAATTGGACGCGATGGGTATGTGACTCCTCGCCGGCACCATCTTGGATATAAGGCACTGCATTCCCATAGTATGGCTTTAAGAGACGGAGTACTATGTATTCCGTATAGAAAGGGGATTAGATCAGCATTCATTGCGACACTATTTAATCTAGGGGTTAATGGAACTCACTCCTTAGAAAAGGTAGTGAGTTTTTTACGGAATGTTGCCTCAAGTGAAACATTCATGAATAACAAAGGATACACCGCTCTAGAGGTGTTGTTTGCTAGAAGCGGACAAATGAATAATGAGCAGCTGGGAGAGAAGATCTTAGATGAAGCCTGCGAACTGCAGAGACTTACCAGTATGCACCCATATGGGCTTAAACTGGCCCAAATAGGGTTTTCTATTGATATTTTCAAACATGACAATATCGGCATATTCATTAAATTAAATGGCGGCATTAAAAAAGAACTAGTATCGATTAATCAAATTAGGAAATCATATAAAAAGAATGGCAGTCCCATTAAGCCTAATGTAACGGATTATGACATTAGAAAGGTTACAGAGTGGACGATAGAAAAGGCAACCAAACTGTATCCATTTGAAGAAGTAGCCATATCATATTAATAAAGAAAGGTAAGATATGAATTTTATAGATAAGACACTTATATTAAAAGACTTGGACGAGAATAGCGTATGTATGTTTGTAGATAAGATATCTTTTATGAAAGAGGGGTTCTACTGCGGAGATACTATATTGACGGTAAATATGATCGACGGTGCCTCTCATTGTTTTAGAGAGGAGACAATTTGTGGATTCTTGAGAAAGATTAATATGGGATGCGAACATTGCGACAGTAAAGATTGAGACTAGGAGAAAGCGTGTGGGGAAAAAGAAATGCAGTGAAAGTTGCATTTCTTTTTTTATGTAGTTACTCTTTTGGGTTGAATAAAGATTTATTTTATGCTACAGTTCTTGTAAGTGTGAGAAATTACAATAATGCATAAAATCGTTTACAGAGTTATAGAGTTAAGGTTGTTGGGTATTTTTATGCAAGTGTGAGAAATTACAATAATGCATAATTTCGCTCTCAGCGTTAGGGTATCGTAGTTCGGAAAACATTTATTAAATAATCTCAAGGAAATAATAAAATGGCTAGAGGCAGAAAAGTAAAACAAATTGAGCCGTCAGTGGCTTCAATGACAACGACAAAGAAAATTGAATTTTTTGTGCAAATGTTCGGTTGGAATGAGCAACAGATTCTACAATCAATCGCTCACGAAAATCCCACTATTATAGAAGATGCCCATATGCGTCATCAGTTTGGTGGAGAAGGTTGCCAATTCGACTCAGAGGCACTACGCAAGATGATTGCTCTCATCAGAGTATCCCGAAGCAAGTATTCGGTTTCAAAGGGAGAGCAGACGGTTGTAGATGACATTGTGGGTAAGGGCGAGGTAGTATGCTTTGATGATATTGAAGCCGACCCTGTTCGTAGGGTTACAAGTGGGTTGCGACAGATTGACGAGTTATATGGATACTCTACCGATTATGATGCGTGGGGTATGCCAAGAGGACAAGTTAGTTTGGTTGCAGGAAGTCCGGGCGTAGGCAAAACTCGTTTAATGACAAGCATTTGTGGTCATATGACTCATCCTATAAATGACAATGGCTTTACTGCATTGTACTTTCAAAATGAGTTTGCACTTGCACAATTCAAGCAGTTAAATAAGAACACGATTGCACCAGAATCACGATTCTTATGTGGCGATTTGGTTCATATGCAAGACCAAGTAGATTTTATAAAGGCACAGGAAATTACTCCTGATTTGGTAATTGTGGACTCTGTGCAAATGCTTGCAGAGGCAAAGAGTAAATCAGGCATTGAACGCTGTATTGCCTTCTATAAGCAAGTGGCTATGGAGTTAGATATTCATGTATGTTTCATTGGACAGTTGAATAAAGCGGGTGAAGTCGCAGGTTCAAGAAGCGTTGAACACCTTGTAGACCAAGTGTTTACGGTACGACATATGTTTTTGCCGGGTCAGTTCGGTGTTACGGTAACTAAAAATCGTTGGGGCGAAAGCGGTATCTCCGCACGATTTGAACACACACCAGAGGGAGTTGTATGTATAAGTGAAGGTCGCAAAAGTGGACAGGAAGATTCAGCAGAGATTGAATTTGACAACGACTTTGCGATGTAAGAATGCCCTTGAGAATCCCCTGCTCTACTACTATGGTAGAGTGGGGGCTTTATTATATCCGCTGATATTGGGTCGGGCTTGGTTGGGAGAGATATGGTGCGGTTCGGTAAGTCGTGGTAAGATATGATTAGGTTCGATTTGGTTAGGTTGGGCGAGGTGCGGTTCGGTAAATTTATTTATTAATTAGATAAGAAAAAAATAATAAAATAGTGCATTACAATAATGCATAATTTAGTTGACAGCGTTAGGATATACAAAGTTGGTTAAGTAATGTTACTTAACGGTAGTAAAGTGAAAAGCATTAAACATATCTGGAAAGGATAAAAATTCAATGCAACAGTCACAGATTTTATCGGCAGAGCAAGTTAAAAAATTAACGCCTCTGATAGTGAACGGAGCAATAACCTCATCGAAAGATGACAAGAGAATAATTGCGGAAGCAAGAACAGCGATTACTGCAAATGAGAAGTTTGCTTTTACGGCTTTTATCAAAATGGTTGGCTCATTAGATATGGGGTGCGAAAGAGAAGATTCAGTAATCAAGGCAAAGCCCGATTGGGAATCAGCATGTCTTAAACTCTATGGCTTGGCAACCCCTTATGCTAAGAGTGAGATTAGGAAGATACTCGAGGATACTAAGGACGGTAGTAAGGTAGACCAGTCAACCCTTAATCTTAAAGAGTGTGCAATTATGCTCAAGGACATTAAGGATGAGGTTGTAGGATACCGTCCAAATTCTCCTCTTATTAATGTACGGTGCGGATATGAAATCCTTGATGAGACAATCATTGAGAAGTTAGAAAATCCACTAGACACTCAATCTGTGGATGATATTATCGATATGACATAATTATCTCCCTCTCTCTCTTTATTGGGTGAGAGGGAATTAGACAAGACAATAGTGCATTACAATAATGCATAATTTCGTTTACAGCGTTAGGTTAGTAGAATACAGTCACTTTTCTTTAGAATAGGAGAACCCCAAGATGAATACTGTACAAATGGATATGCCACTAGACAATATGGTCACAGTGGACGGATTGATGAAAAATCTTGACAGTCGTGCGAATGACAGAGAAGATTTTTATATGCCTCAAGGTAGAGAGGCAAAATTTCACTTCAATAAGCCCGAGTTGGGTGGTGAAGTAAAGCGTGGAATGTTTACTATGGAATTAGAAGGCGAAGAACTTGAAGTAACAAGTAATGCACTTCGTAGTGCTTGCAAGTTAATGAAAACGAGCCGAGAGTTCTTTCAGCGAAACTTCCCTAATTGGCAAGAGAAACTATGTAACGATTTTACATCGGCAGTAGACCACCTTGAAACAGGTATTATTGCCCGAACCGATACTCGCAGTAGTGACGGCTCAACTCGTAGGATTGAATCATTTTGCCCAAGCAGTTGGAATACAGATGTTAGTGAAACGCATCTTATTCGTGGTGTTGCGGAGCGATTGAATGCCCAATATGAGGATTCTCTAATCGGAGTTCAACACTTAGGACACAAGAACGCTCGTACTGATGCATTTCGTTTTATCTTTGGGCAACCTGTACTAGGTGATTCTGCTCATGTAAAGATGTACCCAATGCTATCTTTAATTCACAGTCCTTACGGATTTGCGAATACAGAGTTGTGTCTTGGTCTATATCGTGTGATTTGTAAGAATGGTATGCTTCGTCAAGACTTCAAAGCGGGTCGTGCGATGTGGAATCAAACAACGAATCCAGACCGATTCTTTCAAGACATTCGTGAAACGGTTGATGTTGCAGGAGATTTTGCAAGTTATTGTTCAGGAGCATTAGCAAATATGCCTACTCAAGACTTAGACTATCATCCTGTCGCAGTTCTTAATGGACTAAAAGATAGTCGCTTAATTAACGGTGACCACCACGACCTGTCAATGGGAATGCTCACAGAGCGTGATGTTAGTACAGAGTACGACATGCTGAACCTCTTGACAGATTCAGCGAAGGGCATTCGCTCACTAGCAAGACGACAGTATGCAGAAGGTCAGGCAATGCGTGTTGGGATGCAAGGCGGTGGCTACAGTGGAGTTATTGACGGTGGCTATAATAAAAAGTATGCCTCAACTCAATTCAATAACATTAGAGGAAATGATTAAGGTTTATTAATTAGGAAAACCGACTTGGCGTACCCTTTAAAGAGGGTATGCTAAGTTTTCTAAAAATAATGTATATTTATGGTTGCATGGGAATTAATATATCTATATATTACGCAAGTTCACTCAAGGTGGGTGATGAAGTAGTTTTTAAAGGTTCAACGAAAGGAATAAAAATCTAATGGCTAGAACCAAAACAAAAGTGAAGCGAACACTTACAATCGCACAAGTACGGGCAGAGATTTCGAAGCAAATCAAAACCCTTCGTGTCCACGAGTCAGACCTTCAGCGACAGTTGAAAGAAGTTCAGGGAATGATTAAGGAAGTTAGTGTAATATCAACTTCTAGTAAGCCAAAGGCTAAAGTCAAAGCGACTACAAGTAAGCCAAAGGCTAAAGTCAAAGCGACTACAAGTAAGCCAAAGGCTAAGGTTAAGACTAAGGTCAAGGTCAAGAGTAAAGTAAAGACTAAGGCTAAGAAGATCAGCCTTGCTGATGCAGTGCAAAAGTCAATGCGTAAAGGTAAGAAGTGTAGTATCTCTGAAATTAAAGAGGGAATTGCAAAAACTGGTTACTCATCTACTGCTAAAAGTTTCTCACTAATGATTAATCAAACACTTGGGATGCTTCTTAAGAAGGGTGTCCTGATCCGAGCAGGTAGAGGCATCTATGTTCGCAAAGGTGAGCAGTCAAAGGCTCCTGCGACAAAAACTACCACTAAAGAGACTATCAAGGCTCCAGTGGTAGAAGCAGTTACAGAGGCTCCTGTTGCAGTTGTAGCGGGAAGCGTAGAAGAATGGAAAGACTAAAGGAAATACAATGAGTGTAGATATAAACACAACTGTAAAAACCTGGAACGATGTCCCAGAGCAGTATAAGAAACAGTTGGGAGAACTCATCTCAGAGATTCAAACCGAGATGCTTTCACACTTTAACATTATCAATGGTGAAATTGACGATACGAACGACAATGGATTCTTTCCAGAAATTGATGTCGAGGTTCACTTGGTAGATGACCCAGATGAGACCACTCATCGTCTTGTTATTACAGGTAAACCAGAAGAGTTTACAGGTAAGTACCAGATGAGAGATTAACCAAGCATATATTATTCATAGGAGAAAAAAATTATGCAAGATATTAAGATGAAGAAGTTTAATGTTGAAATCACAGAGACGAGTATTTCGTCAAAAATTGTAACCCTTGATGTCCCTGACGACTGGACAGAATCTGATATTAGGAGCAAGTTGACTCCTCATGCTATAGATATGAATGCTGAAGATATCGAGAAGGAACACGGAATCAAGGTAGACAGCCCTAATCCTAACGACTGGGAAAGTAAAGACCTAGATGTGATGGGGCGAGGTGATATCGAATTTGGTGAAATTCTCTTAGTTAGTTAATGAACCCCCGAAAGCAGGGAGGGCAGACGGAAACTCTCCACTGTTCTCCCTGTCTTTTTTTAAGGTAAGATTTGGTTCGCTGAGGCTGAGTCGGTAATGGAAGGGTCTGGTGCGGTACGGTATGGTTAAATCTGGCGGGGAAAATAATTTATTAATTACAATAATACATAAAGTTACTGATAGGGTTAGAGTGTGAGCATAGTAAAAACAATTTTCAATGATGGCGGACGAAAGGAAGCGGGGTATAAAGGCAAGACAGGAGATTGCGGAACAAGAGCAATTGCCATCGCTTGCGAAATGCCGTATCAAGAAGTGTATGATATGGTTATTAAGTATGCTAAAAAAGAACGCACAGGTAAGCGTAAGAAGAAAATATCTCACCCAAGAACCGGTATCTATGTAAATACAATGAAGAAGATTCTTGCTGATCTTGGGTGGAAGTGGAAAGCAACGATGGGAATTGGAACTGGATGCACAGTGCATCTTAACCCAGACGAACTTCCAGGTGGCAGAATTATTTGTCGTGTTAGCAAGCATTATGTTGTATTAATTGATGGGGTTATTAACGATACATACGATTGTTCTCGAGATGCAGGACGATGCGTGTACGGATATTGGTATAAGGATTAATAAATGAAACCTATAAACTTTAATGAATTGATGATGAGAAAAGAAGAATTACACAAAGACCTACAGCCGTATGTTAACTTTGAGCAAGGACTTGAGTCTCTATCTCTTAAGCATCCTTTGGTGTTTCAGATTTTTTATAGCCCAGATTTAAATGCTATGTGCAACGATATCTACAGGCACAAAAAGGAATGCATTAAGGAATACATTGAAGAGAAGAACTATTCTCAACTTTTGTGGATGTACGAGAGACCGCATCGAATTGATGCTTTCTGTGAGAATATTGCTCCCAACCTCTCGTTCCGAACTGATGAATATTGGGATATTTTGAGAAATCTCATCGTGGATAGCGAAAATATTTGGCAGTGGAAGTCACAATATGAGAATTTGGTTATCAATGTAGATGTTGAATATGCTCGTAGGATGATGGATGATGAAGAAAGAGAATTCTTAGATAATCTCCCTGATGAAGTGACTATCTATAGAGGCGCGTTAGAATTTGAGGATGGAACTTCAAATATTGATGGCTACTCCTGGTCTATTGCTCGAGAGACGGCAGAGTTCTTTGCAAATCGTTTCGTGAGAGACGGTGTTACTCCAGTTGTCGTCGAGGGAAAGGTCGCCAAGGAAAAAATCAGATCATACTTTTCTGGTCGAGGTGAGAATGAGATTATCGCAGATTACAATGATGTCACACTGAAGTAAAAACTATGGTACACTTAACACGGATGTTTAGACGATAAATAATTTGTGAAAGATAATAACCCACGGATGGATATAGATATGGATATGGAACGGTGGCTAAGAGAAGCCAACAGGTGTTGCGATAATTGTTTCGATAATAAAGATGTAATCGCATCTTGCGATTACGAAAAAACAAAAGACGAAGACGAGGACGAGGATAAAAACAAGAGCGAAGAAAAAACTTCGTAAAATATCTTTGATTTTCTCTGCAATTAATTCACAAAATAGATAAGGTAATAGTATGGACAATAAAAGTATTATTTTGTATAAAAAGGCGGAATCAATAAACGGTATATCTTGGGATTACAAAAAGAAGTTTGTAATTCATGTTTCTGAAAAAGATAGAGAAGAAGAAACAGTGTGCGGGTTGAAGGTTCTCGCACAAGGATATGGGTGGAGAAAATTGCGTTCAGTAGTGAAACCCACGTGTCCGGAGTGTCAGAGGATACTTGAGGGAATGAAGCAGAGAGTAGCATCAGTAGTTGCTACATCGTAAAGGAAAAATATAGATGGCTAAAAAGAACGACATAAGACTTCCGGGAATGAAATGCACCGGTGGACCAAGAAGTAGAAAAAGAAAAAAAGGCAATGCTCCAGCAAGAACTAGCAAGAAGGGTAACGGATCAAGGATAAGATAGCAGGCTCCATCGTCTAGCGGCTAGGACATCAGGTTCTCATCCTGGGAACGGGAGTTCGATTCTCCCTGGAGTCACTTTAAGCTCCCGTAGCTCAGCCGGACAGAGCAACGGTCTTCTAAACCGTAGGTCACAGGTTCGAGTCCTGTCGGGAGTGTTATGTTTGTCTTCCTGTAAAATAATTTATTAATTACAATAATACATAATTTTGCTGTGAGCGTTAGGATATGAGAGAAAACACAACATTATCAATGACTAAGCAAACAGTCCTTGATTACATGAAAGAACACGAAATCGAAGTTCGTCTCGTAGACAGCAAGGAACGAGATGGTGAGACTATTGAATTGTGGGGATTTCAGGGAAAGACAGGATTCTCTACGTTTGACTGTATAATGACAGAGAAGGATGCACAATATGCATCAGTCCTGTTTTATAGGCTTCATAATGAGTTTGGTGTTGATTTCGGAAGCGCAGAAAGACTTGCTCAGGCATATGTAAAATTGTATCAGGTGATGGCAGAGCCTATGACAGAAGAAGAGCAAGAAGAAGTTCGTAATAGATTGCTTGGTTGCATTGAGTCTGGTAATTTTGGAATTGCTGGAGAAGAAAATTCTGAGTAATGTAAAAATAGAATTTGAGGTAAGAAAGTTCCACGACGAAAATGGACATGTGGTTGATTTCTGGTCGGAAGAAAATCTTTGGAAAGACATGGATGGAAATTCATATCAGATCATGCCGTTTGAGATGTATTGTGGACTTACGAGAAGTAGAGACTTTGACATCTCAGATAGAAAGAAGTTTGATTTGGTTCACTATTGCTTAGGTGCTCATCTTTGTTGCATAGACAATAGAGAGTACCCATGCGAAAGGTGTAAGCCCAATTCAACAGAACACACCTTTCCTGACTTCCCGGAAGAATGGCACAGATATTCTGAGCATAAGACTTGGAAAAAAAGTGATGAGAAAGACGAGTTTGGAGATTCCACTCAAACTACAGAAGTCTTTATTTATCTTGTTCTAAGTGGGGAAAATCAGTACGTTGGTAGGGTAAAAAGTATAAAATATGTAGAATAATAGGCATATTTGAGCAAGTTTTAATAAAAACATTGCTTTCTATCACAATTTATTCTATAATTTAATAATAGAAATCGTAATAAAATAATTATTTTTAACATAATTTCAAAAGAGAAGAGAAACTATCAGATTATTATTTTGTTGTAGAGACTGCGTAAGTCTCAATAGTTTTTAAAAGTGCCAGACGGACTTGGCTGCAATAATATTACGTGTCGGTGGAAGGATTTTAAGCCGGCACAAAAGGAGATCTGAAATGCAAGATACAATGGAAAGACCAATCTTTAATGTATTTCATCAAAATTCGTTACTTAACAAAAACATTCAATTGGTCATGAATCAATCGATGGCTCATGAAATAATTGGACTTGTAAAAGAATGCTGTGCCACTGATGATGGTATTGAGAATAGAAAAGAATACCCTCATCTTTATGGGCTGAGCGACCGCCTCCAGTCAAACATTGATTGGACAAGAATGCAGACATTGCGTGGCAATGAAAGAAGTTTCTCTCGCAGTGGGATGCGTGCAGAGGATTTGCTGAACAAAATTTAATTCTTAAAGAATTCCTGTTAATAAAAAAAGGTGTTGTTGTGATGCCTTTTTTTATTTTATTCCCCAAAAACCCTGCATTTCATTTACAAATCTCCTATAGTAGATTACCGCTTTGGTAAAAATCATAATCCATAGGAGATAACAATGGCAAGAACACCACGAAATAGAACTCACATTAACATTACAGATGCTAATAGCACAACCGAATACTTAAATAAGTTTTCAGGCATGAACATTACGGCAGCAGGGGGGTATTCAAAAAACATTAACGACGAGGGATGGGTAACTCAGTCCGGTGGGTTTGGAGTCTCAAATCAAGGTCTCGTAAAAGCAACGGCTTGGGCAGTTGTAATTATCTCTCAGCGTGCAAAAGAGGGAGATATAGAGGCTCGCAATATTCTATCTAACCTTGGACATATTGTGGTCGCATCCTCAAAGATTGATGTAAGTAAACTCTCAGCGAGTGTTGAACTTAAGCAAGAAGGAAATGTTACTGAATCGGTAGAAAAGATTAACGAAGGAAGTCCTAATGGACTTCACGTTCATCACGCTAAAGTAGATTAACAGGAGATAGGATAATGGAATTATTAGCAACAATAGAAGGATTCTTTGGGACAGTCTTTGGTCTCGTAGTAGTATTTGTAGCAGGAACACTGCTCGGAGCACCACTCTGGAACTGGCTAAAATCAGGGCTTCCCTGGAATAAGTAAGAATTAGGTTATTCCCATTCGGTAACGGATGAGGGTTTTTTGAAGCAGAGTAGTTACTACGGTAATTGCTCTGTTTTTTATTTATTAATTACAATAATACATAATTTTATTGTGAGCGTTAGAGTATGAGGATTATACAATTACCCTGTTATGGCTTTAAAATCACCCTTTCTGACGACGGAAATAGTGGAAGTGTGAAATCTCGCCTTTCAAGTAGTGAGAGCGATGAGTCTTTTGAGCAATCTCCAATGGATTTTATATCACAAGAGAGTTTAGATGAGTATAATTTTTATGTAAATGCTATTGAGTCATTAGTATTGGCTCATGCTTGTGCTGGAATAGATATTGAGTCTCCAGCATATGTAGAAGGGATAGAAACGGCTGTTGAAGCCGTTGCTAACAAATTATAGGATTATACTATGCACGGAACATTTGTATTTTTAATAGACGACATTGATTTGGACGATATTACCTCAACAGCGGAGTGTAATTTTGAACATGCGTTTAACAGCCAACTTGATGAAAATAATTTCTATAAACCAATGGCTGTTCTTTTACAGGACGGAACTGTGATAAATTCAGTACCAAAAGACGACTATCGAGGTCGAGATGGCTTTGCAGAGAGTATTAAAAAGAGTATTCCAGATAAGTCTGAGCGATGGGAATGGGGATTAAAATTTGCCATTCACTGTGTTGCACTGGATATGGGACTGCGAGGAACTAATAATGTAAGTATAGTGTTACAGAATTCTGAAGAAGCAGAGAAGCGTAAGAAAATTGCAGATATGTCTTATGAAGAGACTGTAGAAGCAATTAATAATGAAATACCAAAGGCTCTTGCTAATGCATATGCAAACATTACAATAACAAATGATGATAAAGCGTTTGACCAAGATGGGCTTATTCGTCGTCAGACAGTAAAAGGATTTGAATTATTTAATAATTCCACAATAAAACCATTTGCAAATTATATGGACACTCCTTATAATTACAGATGTTTCGACCTTCGCCAAAATAGTTATGGCAAGGAATTAACCCCAGACACAGTGATGTTGTTCGTAGACATTCACACTTAATATAGGAGATTTTATTATGGGTTGGTTTAGTGATTTTATGCACGGCTTCAGTGAAAGTTACAAAGAATGTAGTGACGAATACTCTAAGAGGAATGTTGACCATCGGAGGTCGAACTCATCAGAAGAGTATCTTACTATATTGCAACGGGACATGAGACGAATCGATTCAGATGCGTCTCCTCTTCCACCTCAAGTTAGGCTTGCGATGTTTAACGCAGGTAGACCTCCAGACCAGCAGGTAAAACTCACCGGTAGTGGTATGTCAATGACTCGTCAAATGGACGTATGGGACTCAATGGGTTATCCTTACGGTGGTGCAGGAGAAGGTTACAAGCCTTGCTGAAAATGGATGACACACTTTTAGCAGATGGTTTAGAGGATGCCTTTATTGGTTTCTTTCAAAGAATCAATGAGCCTAGAATTGTGGTATATGATTATGAAAAATGTATCAAAATTCTTATGGACAGAGATGGAATGGAAGAAGACGAGGCAGACGAGTATCTGCAATTCAATACCGTTGGAGCATGGGTCGGAAAAGGAACTCCTGCATTTATGTATCCCATGACCCTTGATCGGTTTAAGAGTGGTCTTGAATTAGAGGAACTGTAAGTTGAACGGATTTGAGAAAAACTCAGTTCATCTCATGAAAGAAGGCTATGTCTTTGCAATGGCAAACATATTGGATGGTTGTGTGGCGGGATACCCCGCCTGCACCATGCCAATGTGGATTCGCCGTGAAGATAGGCAAAATGAGGATGTTGTTAGGGCAATTTTAGGTTCAGAACCAAAAATCGGCAAAAATAAGGAAGTGGAATTAAATAGGCAATTAATGAATGCTTTACTATTTTCTCCCATATAACGTAATTACAATAATACACAAATTCGCTGTGAGCGTTAAAATATGAATAATACAATAATAGAAATGTCAGAAAGTGAGTGGATAGCAAAATATCAGCCCACTGAAGTCCTAGATGGGATTCCCTCAGGTGGCTGGACAGACGAAGACGGAAACGACACACTGTTTGAGACATATGGGGAATCTAGTACTTTTTTAAGCAAACAAGATTCTAACTATATATGGACTTTAATTGAAGAAGATGGAAATATGTTCATTATAGAAGGATGTCATTTCGTTAATAGAATGGGTTATTTTTTAACAGAGAAACCTCACAATGCCGTTCAACACCTTATCGAGTTAGAACAATAGTTAAGGGGGTGAATGTGGTTAGGATATACAAAGTTGGTTAAGTAATGTTACTTAACGGTAGTAAAGTGAAAAGCAATAATAACGGACGATATGTAAAATACATAATCTTATAAAAGGACTAAGACATGGACAACTAATACGACAAAAAACAAGCAAGTATACTCGCGACGAATTAATAGGAATCATTCAATCATTTGCTGAGGTATGCTCTGAGAGGGCGGCTGATGCTGATTTTGCTTGTGATTTAGGCGATAAGTATGACCCTATTTTCAATTATGACCCAGAGGACGAGGAGGATGAAGATGCCTAAGTATTGCGAAGTATGTAAAAAAATGAGTTATAGAGAGGGGGCAACGCATAATCATATGTTCTCCTTGGCTTTTACTATAGATTCTAAATATGCAGACGAACTTGATTGTTTAAAATATGAAAGGTCAGAAGTTTATGCAAAGTTAATGGAAAGAGTTGCTGACATAGTGAGACATGGGACTGAAGAAATAATGGAAGCATTGGGTCACGAAGACAGTTATGAGATTCAGGAGGTAGTATAATGGATAGCATTATAGACAAAAATAATAGTCCTCATCTCTCTAAGTCCAAGTGCTTTGTATCTCCTGTTGTTCAATTTAGGAGTACAGAGGAGAAAATGGCAAGATTCCTTGCAAAACATGTTGCGAATAGGGCAGGTAGAATTAGCGAGATGTCAGTTAGAGAACTGTCAGAGCGTATAGCGGTAGAAATAGATGAGTTGATTTTATTTTGCAAGAAGAAATCTAACCTATCAAGAGTAAGGACATTAGTATCTCAAAGAATGTATGGTATTAAATTGTCATTAAATGGGGACTTCCTGCGTTTTGGAGCAGTTAGGTAAAAAGATTTATTAATTACAATAATACATAATTTTATTGTGAGCGTTAGACTATTGTAAGTTAGGTTTTAGGTTTTAGGTTAAATTTTACATGAAAGGTAAAATAAGTTATGAGTATAGGTTTAGTAAAAAAGAAGTACACCATTAAGGGTATGTCACCGCTAATGTGTCACAATGGAGAATTAGCGAATCCCCAGAATGCTATTGTTAAAGAGATGAAAAAAATCACTAGCAAGCGAAAGAAAACAGATGATGACCTCAACGAGTTGGCAGAACTTGAGTGGATGGGCGGTCTATATGTTAATGATGATGGCATTCCGTGTATCCCCTCAAAAGTATTAAAGGCTACACTGGTTGAAGCCGCGAAGACAAGTCGTCTTGGAAAGCGGTTTACGGCAGGATTGTTCATCTCTGACAATCCTGTAATTCAGCACGCTGGACAGGAGCGTACTGTTGAAGAATTACGGTCAGACCCCAAACACGTTGATCAACGAATGGTAAAGGTTCAGACAAGTAAAGTTCTTCGCACTCGTCCAATTTTCCCAGATTGGAAGTTAACGTTTGAAGTGGCATATATGCCAGACCAAATTGAGGAGCGTGACCTTGACCAAGCGATGGAAACAGCAGGTTACATCAAGGGACTTGGAGATTATCGCCCTGAGTTCGGTCGTTTCGAGGTAGTATAAATATGTTTCCATCAAATAATACCAATGCAAGAGTTCACCCTATTGACCCAAGAGAATTAACTTTTGGGTCAATAGTCTCGCCAGAGCAGATCGAGTCTGCATACAATGTGTCAAGAGACGATTACAAAGAATTCAACTTGGCTCGAATGCAGATGCGTGGTTTTATCGAGCAACATCTTCCAGATATTCTTGGAACAAGAGTATTCGTAAAGAATTGTAAAGATGGATTGCGAATTTTACTTACACAAGAGGTTTCAGAGGAAATGAAGAAGCGTAATCAGCAAGCAATTCGGTCTATTCGTAAAACTTGCGATGTCGGCTCAGATACGGCTCAGTTACCAGATTTGTCTCCAGAAGAACGACAGGCTATTACTTCTCAATTGAACATAAGTTCAGTGATGACACAGGCTTATATTCGTGGCTTAAAGAAGGAAAAACTAGTTCTCAAGCCATGTAGTGAATCTATGCTTCCTGAGAATTTGAGCATGGAAACAAACCTTATTGATGAAGAAAGTGAAGAAATTGATATTTAGTAGTTGCATAAACTGTCCTAAAAAGATAGAATAGATAAAATATCTATTTTTCAGACTTACAATAATACATAATTTTACTGTGAGCGTTAGGATAGTTGAAGTAACAAGGTGACCAACAAATCAATTTTAAGGAGATTATAAATGGCACATGGAATTTTAGAATCAGACAAAATCCTCGTAAAGGATGAGCAAGCATGGCATGGTAAGGCAGAGGTCTTTACTGAAGAAAAATCAGGGAGAACGGCACAATTAGAAGTTGCTCCGTATTTTCTTGAGAAGTTTGCATCTATGGATGTTAATGGAGTTGAGATTCCAGATTCATTCTATCTATCTCGCAGTGACACTCAAGAACCTATCGCAGGGAATCTTGGTTCAGACTACTGCCCGATTCAGCCGGAAGAGATTGCTGACATCGTTGATCAGATTGTAGTAAATCCAGGCATTGGTCGAGTCGTCTCCTGCGGGACTCTTAATGGACATCAAGACTTTTGGATTGATTGCGAAATTGATAGAGATTTTCGTGCAGGTGAAGATGTAAGCAACCCGTTTATCTCTTTCAGCAACAATAACACAGGTCGTCGTAAGTTTCTTGCGGGTGCACATTTGCATCGAGTTGTGTGTAACAATACATTAAACCTTGCTAATCGTGAAATGAAGAGCAGTCCACGATGTGTTGCCATTCGTCACAGTCGAAACGCCAGTGAACGACTTGTTCATGCTCAAAAGAGTCTTGGCGTCGTTCTTGCAACATTTGACCAATTCGATGCTGAGATGCACGCAATGTCAAATATGACATTGGATGTAATTGGCTTAAGCAGTTTTTATGATGCCATTATGCCGTATCCAGAGCAACCAAAAGATGATGATGGTATTGTTCAGTATGACCGTCGATATGCAAAGGTGCATCGAATTCGTCAAGAGTGGCTACGAACTCTCAATGAAGAGTCAGATTCTCTCTCTACGAGTAAGAATCTTTGGCTTGCATTGAATTCGGTTACGAACTGGCAACAGCACGAAAGTTCAGTGCATGGTTCACTGAGTAACCGCCTCAAACGAGAATCAAGTAATCGGTTTGGTGCGAACTACACAAAGACAAATAATGCACATGACATCGCATATGCGATGTTAACGGCTTAACAGACCCACTCGGGGAGGGTTGCTCGCAAGGGTGACTCTCTCCTT
>Ga0208920_1000115_pt1 | contig 23319 bp, 33 predicted proteins | sample 19_taG_FD_184094 | JGI IMG/M metagenome (GOLD analysis project Ga0208920, IMG submission 184094) | Marine viral communities from the Subarctic Pacific Ocean - 19_ETSP_OMZ_AT15317 metaG (SPAdes) (version 2) | ecosystem: Environmental > Aquatic > Marine > Oceanic | place: Pacific Ocean | collected...
CTTATGAAACCGCTCGTTTGAAAGCAAGAATGGAAAAACGGTTGGCTGCAATAGAAAAAAATAAAAAACCATAATTAAATAAAACTATTTTAAGCCAGCAAACAAAAAAAATACTATTTAATATTAAGCCAAGAAACAAATATAAACAATCATTTTGTAAAGGAGCAAAAAATGAAAGTTACCAAAAATTATCTTAAACGATTGATCGAAGAAGAATTAAAAAATATGCACGAGCACGCCGGGGGCGATGTGCCGGCGGTCGATCAAACTCTTGATACCGTCGATGCAGCAACAGACGTCGGCCCAGTGCCAGAACCTGCAGTAAGCGCGGAAGAGATGCTGCAGCAAGTACATCGTGATTTAGGTCAATGGTTGGGTGATAAAAGCTTGCCATCTGATTCAGGCTTGGATGAACCGCCGACTGGACTATAAGTCACCACGTGCAGTCTGAATCAATATATTCCCACCTGCATTCATCCCAGTGAAAACACCACTCATATGTACACTGCCATGAGTCTCCTCGATCTTCCCAGAAGCAGCACTCTGCATCAGAATACGTATCACAATACCGCATAGGGTAATCAAAAGGTAGTGGGTCATACATGCAGGGTACGTACCCTATTTCTTCTTCATAATGCATAGAAGAATCGGGCGGCTCTTCTGCTATGTAAAGACAGCCAGAAAGGAAAATTGCAATTAAAAGTGTAAGTAAATATTTCATACTATTAATATAAGCACACATCTAAATTAGTTAATAATTACTGGCTGTAATAGCATCTTTGTTCAAACTTTTTCCATTCGCACGTGTCGTACGAGTAACACCATCTTTCTGTGCAAAAAAGGCCTTCAAACCAATATTCCCATTGACAACATTGGCTGTTGTTATTTGGGTGACATTGTTCTGGACTATCAATGTTTTTAGCATCATTGCACACGGATGCAGAGGCCAAAGAACCAGACCACAATAAAGCCATGACAAAAATGATCGCTTTGAACATATAAAAAATATATATACTAGTGACCTGAAGTAAAACAAGATCTATTTATTTATACGAGTTTTAATATGAACATTACCAAATCTCAACTAAAATCTATCGTTACTGATCGTTTAACAAAGCTTTTAGAAGAAAAACAAGCTACTACCAAAAAAACTGTCACTAAATCTCAGCTAAAGTCTCTTGTTACTGAACGTTTGACATATCTTCTGCAAGAAGCCGAAAAACGTATCAAAGATATTGAAAAAAGATCTTTCTCGCCTAGGGCCTGGGGCACAGTTAAAGAAAATCGAGAAAGACCTTTAAAAATAAGAATAAAATAAAAGCTTTTCTATTTATATAACACGGAGGTACTAAAATGGATAAAGTATTAACTGTCCTTAAAAAGCACTGGTGGGTTGTTCCTGCAGCTGCTGTTGTTTTTGTTGTCTTAAGACATTGTCTATAGGAAACTATTATGTGTTTAATCTGCGTACAAATTAAACAAGACAAGTTGACAATTAAAGAGGCGCGCCAAAATCTTGGCGAGCTTTATCTTAATATGGACAAAGAACATGTCCATGAAGTCTTAAAGCTTATTTGGCAGAAAGAAGATGAAGAACTGTTAGCTTTGTGCGATTATGGTTCGGATTAATTCATTACTTTTAGTACTGTCCACAGCTGTCTTACAGCCTTATTATCAAAATAAAGGTATGCTCCTTCTGGGAGCACTTCTACTGATTTAATGCCTTGTCGGCATCTCTTGATGGCGTTGCAGAGATCGGAATTTGTTGAATAAAAACATACAACTCCGTCTTCTTTTACTTCAAGCTTGTTTCTAGTGACAATTGTTTCACAATCCGGCGGGCCGGCCATGTTGAAGTAGCGTTTGCACAGCATATCTAGCGTCTCTTCGAATTTTGGATCTGTTCGAGATATTCTATTAATCATGGTATAATTCCTTAACAAAAATAAAAATTTATTGTACCTTTATTATAGAAACTAGTTATTAGTATGGAAACAACTTTATTAGTGGCAGCAATGTTCGCAGTTTTTTTTATGGGATTGATAACTGGAGTAATTGTTGGAGCAGCAATTTACAAATGAAAATAAGTTTTAGAACATACGATGACGGCTTGAAGACTGAGGTTCATGTTAATAACAAACTCATTGGTCATGTTGAGATTGATATATGGAATCAAAAATGGAAAATGAATCCATATTTTCATTTTAATCCCAATCAGCGCGGTATGTTACATGTCGAGTATGATTCTTCTTATGAATCAGGAAAAGCAATGGTAAGCTTATACAACGGTACACTAGAATCTTTTGAAGACATCGATGAGAATGATACAGATGAGATTGATATGAGAGGCTTTATAAATCTACAAATACCGTGAGGATTTTTTAAATGAAAAAAACAGCATTATTGCTTTTGTTGGCTGCTATACTCTTACAGGGATGCAGTAGTACGGAACAAGGGAATGGTGCTGGTTTACCAGATGCAGACATTATAGAAGATATAGAGGACGTGGAACAAGAAGATATAGTAATTGTTCCATGGGAAGAAGATGCGGGGCCTATTGCCGAAGAGTGTATTGAGTGCAAGTGGTATTTCTGCCCCCCTCTGGATGAGATCTGGAGAAAAGAAATTTGTTTTAATATTTGTGAGGACCCCCCAACACTTCATTCCGAAACTGAATGCATTCAATATATGGAATGTGACCCCACACAGTATGTTCTAGATGAAATAGAGTGTTTGACAGAGGATGGATATCCCGGTATCCAGCACAAAGTTTGTAACAAGGGGCTAATCCAATATACAGATTGTGTTTCAAATTGTGATGAAGAATCATGTAATTATGAAGACGACGATTGTGACGGAGAAATTGACGAAGGTCAATTAAATAATTGTGGTAAGTGTGGCATCATCCCACCAGAAGAGTGTAATGGATATGATGATGACTGCAATGGTACCACTGATGAAGGCCTAATACAGCCTTGTTCGACTGCGTGTGGTGCAGGATATGAAATGTGTGATAGTGGTAACTGGATATCCTGCACGGCGCCGCCAGTATTAGACGAAATTTGTGATGGTTTAGACAACGATTGTGATGGGCAGATAGATGAAGGATTGGATTGTGTTTGTACGATACAAGATGTTGGAGTACTCTTTCCTTGCCAAGAGGCACCACTCTTATGTGGACAAGGATACAAAACTTGCGAATGTGTTGATCCGGACTGTAAAACACTTACAATAACAGATTGTTATGCTCTGTGCTATTGGGTACCCCCTCCGGATCCTAATAATTGCGACCCACTTATCGGAATGGAATTAAGTCAAGAAAAATGTAATAATTTTGACGATAATTGCAACCAAGAAATTGATGAAGATCTTTATAGTGCTTGTTATACAGGCCCGGAAGGTACACTCATGACTGGTATATGTTTGCCAGGAGAGATGACATGCGATGCCGGGACTTGGGGAAATTACGATGATGGCGAAAACTTTATTCCATATTATTGTAAAGATGAAGTGGTCCCACAAGAAGAAGTCTGTAATGGTCTAGATGATGATTGCGATGGTGTAGCAGACTGGGGTGAAGAAATGACCGATACAGACGTTCTGTTTATCGTCGATTGGTCTGGATCGATGATAGATGAGATCGATGCAGTCATGATATCATTAAATCAATTTGCTCAAAACTTTAGTGATGAAGATGTTATCAAGTGGGCCTTTATACGAGGGCCCGTTGGTTTGGCGCCTCCTCAAACTGGCGCGCTGCCGGCTTATGAACAATTAGAAATATATCAAGATTTAATTGGATTTTCAGATTTCTTAAGCTCTTTAGCTAATATAGCTAATGATCAATCATCGATGAATACTGCTCTTGAAATGTTATTAGACGCAATATATTTATCAGTAAAAAATATTACTAGCAATCTTCCAGTTTCGTTGACAGGTTTGGAGTGGCAAGATGGTTCTCTGTCTAAAACGATTATTTCTGATCCCACAATAGATAACTTTTCTGTAAATTGGAGGTCCGGGGCCGAGCGAATTATTATTGTTTTTAGTGACGAACCTCCCCAGAGTTTTTTGGATCCAAAGTTAACTTTAGAAAGTGTTGAAACCGCTGTTTCCGGCGTTCCACAACTTAAGTTGTATACATTCACGCGCGAGGGCTCAGATAAACAAAAGTGGGAGCAGCTTGCAAACGCTGGAAATGGCAAGTGGTACAAGCTTACTAATAATCCCACAGAGATGTATTTTAGCTTGATGGAAATTCTTGATGAAATATGTAAAGGCGGAACAGATGAAGAAGATTAAAGAATTAGAAAAAGAAATTGAGGAACTAGAAGAATTAATAGCAAAAGCAAGAAAAGAAAATGAACAACTTCAAGATGAAGTTGATTCACTTTGGGCAATGATGGATGAAATAACAAAATCTGATATTGAGAATTTTTCTCACATTTTAGAAGAACTCAAAGCGGATGTGGTTACAAGAGCATTAATGGTGACAAAAAAAGTAGCAGATTGTTAGGAGGGAAGCATGCTTGCTTAAAAAATTAGTAATATTATTATCGTTAGTATTGTGTTTTACTTGTAGCGGCCACGGGACAACTATTTTTCTTAATAATGATTATAGAACAATCTATATTAAAACACAGTGTGATCCGAATAAGGATTTTCCACAATTAATTATAATTCCCTATTTTGAATACGCTAGCCAGTTGGTACCAGATTGTAATACATATCCAGTGCACCAAACTGCCTTTGCCTTATTTATTTTTTATCATCAATGGATGGAGCACTTCGAAGATCACGATATGGCAGTTAAAGCAATGCTCGAAAAAGTAATGATTCAGTGGGATACCAAAAAACGTGTCAGCAAAAAAGGATATAATATTAAGGGCGAGCCATATGAAAATCATAAAATTATAGGCGTCGTAGAAACAAGTAGTATAATTTGGGTCTGGGAAGGACACCACCACAGAATGTCTGAAAGCGCTTTGATTCATGAATTAGTACATTTAGCGATTAGGGCCCAGCAAGGTAAACATGGAGATCCTGATCATGAAGGTCCTAAATATCGTGGGTGGACAAAAGCTCATTCGCGGATGATTATTGAAACAAGACAAATGCTTCGAGCCTTTGAATTATAGGAGGGTTTATGTTTGAGATATTTTATTAGTTTTATTATGTTTCTTTTCATTTTTTTAAATACAACAGCTGTTTCTGCAGCAGAGCCTAAATCAAAATTTTATGATTTTAATGAGCAGTTAATTGATGGTGAGGTTAAGAAGCCCACAACACTTTATACGGATGTTAAACAACAGGTTAAATTTAATCGTTTGCTTAGATTAAAAAAGAGTTTTTTACCAAAATTATTTGCTACTGCCAAAGAAAGAGTTTTTAAATAAAAAAAACTATTTATATAGATCTGGAGCATATAATGAAATCATATCATGATAAATGGCGTAATTTTCTATCAGAAAATAGAAAGTCCGAAAAAACAATTATAACGGAAGCACAAGAAGTACCTAGATATACCGCTGAAGCCGTTATGAGGGTCGCCAACGAAACAGGAGTCAACCCAGCTTGGCTATGGGGATTAATGACTGCTGAATCTGGTGGGGGTCAAAATAAGTTTAGAGGTGGGAAATGTTCTGCCCGAGCATTTAATAATAGTTATCTTCGAAGGCATGCTGCTAGATATAACGAAAGTACTGAAGAAATAAAAAGGGCCGGCGTGAAACTCCATGGAACTTCTTTTAGTGATTCGCGTAAAGATGAAACTGGTGATTCGCAATTCCATAAGTGTTTTGCTGTCGCGCCTCGCGCCGCAATTTCTGTTACAGCTTGGGGTGCCAAACAAGTAATGGGCTTCAATATAAAAAAACTGTGGGAGGACGATCCACAAGGCTTTTATGACCGGTGGTTTGAGAATAACGGGGCAAATCAATGTGCCCTTAGCGAAGAATTTAGTAAAACCTATAATTTATATAAAGGATGGCATGAAACGTTTAAAAAACATACTAATCTTGCTTTTTTTTATGGCCCTCGTCGTCTGGACGCGTCGTGGCGCCGCATCGTTAGTACGTACCTCGGAGGATATAGCGAGAAATATAGAAACAACGTCGTTGCAGGTGGCAAACAATTTATAAAAAATCGTCCTAATCTCATGAAACAGTGGTGGAGAGATCGCGGTAAAAGCGAAGAAGAAATCGATAAATTTTTTAAAAGATGGTATATCGAGCCCGCAAATCTTCCTGATGATGTAATGGTAGAGCCGGCGGTGCAGCCAATTGAAGAAAGAATTCTTATAATTGGTGATTCAAATGCTACTCGATACGGCAATGCTTTACAAAGACACTACAAAGAAGATTCAAAAGTCACAATAAGAGTTAGCCGGCGCGTCGGCGCACAGACAAGGTTTGTTTGGAAACAGATAGAAAATCCCAATTCATCGCTTAACGGAATAATTAATACGTTTCAACCTACTAAAATTGTTATAGGATCTCTAGGAGGAAATGATTGGGGCATAGCATGTTCTGGGAACGAGGCTGTTATGGAAAAATATATTGATAAGCACGTTAAACCATTAATGGAATATATAAAAAGCCATGGCGGATGGTGGAATGGTTTGCCGCCAGCCGGTCCGGATAAAACAGTTCTGTGTGGTGCCGAGAAAATAAAAACAAATTTTCAGCGCTTAAGATCCAAAATTAATGTAAGTTATAAAGCTGCAGCCGAGCAAATAGGATTAAAATATAATGATACTATGAATTCTGGTCTTTTCAATCCCAAGAAAAAAGAGTATCATGCTAATAAAAAAGAATATGATGAATTTCTCAAGAGAAATCCGCCGCTAGGAGAGCGAGGCGGAAGGGCGCGCCTGAAGCCATCGGGCATGCCGCAGGGGCGCGTCACAATAAACGACGTAAGCGAAGGAGAAATAAGCGAATTCAAATTAGCATGTGAGTTTTGGAATAATCCAGAAGAAACATGGTGGTTTGGTGAATCACCCGCAGAGAGGGGATACCGAATTAATAAAAATGATCCATATGCAGTAGGAGATATAAACTTCCCAGATGGTGTTGCTGGAGAAATATGGTCGACGGTAGATAAAATTTTTAGAGATGGCGAGACAAATTCAGAAAATATAGCTAAACAAATAAACAAGCTTATAGATTCTAACGAATTAGAGAGTCCTACTATAATAATATGGAAAGCAGATGATATCGATGAACTCTATAATAGTGATCCAACGCAATATCCCCCACATTGGGCAGAGTGGTATAGGGTCGGCTTGTGTGACGGTGACTGGAAAGAAAGGTTAGAACAAAAAGGAAAATCGTGGAAGAAGGCCCGAGGTCTGGAGGTTATAAAAATTCCGTCGGCCGGGAGCCAACCTATTGGTACGGGTGGATCGGCGGACCGTGGGAAGATGTACGAATCTAAAAAAAAATGCATTAACGAAAATATACCTGGATCAAATCGTCACCGTGGTGGAAGTTCAATGGCCTCTTTTGAACAACCATGGAAAAAAAAGTGGGATGAATTCGCAGATGATACCAGCATGGTCGTAAAAGTTGTTTTGCATAGAAATGGTAAGTGTTTGTTACTCCAAAATGCTGATGAAAGCTGGGATTTGCCTGGTGGTCATATAAATCAACAAGATATTGGGTCGATCGACGCTCTTCATAGAGAAGTTTTTGAAGAAACAGGCTTATCAATGACAACAGCTCCCGGGAGTTTTGCTATAATAAATGGATTGGAATTATCAGATATAACAGAGCCTAAAAAGAAATTTTATGTGGCGCCCCTGCCGGGGGGAGACGCTAAAAAAAGTGGTGAACATGTTGGACTTCACATGTGTCCTTTCGAAAAAATTGCAGATAAAGAAAATCTTTCGGATGAATACAAAGAAGTAATCCACAAAGCATTAGAAATAATAAGTCGACAAGGGCCATCGAAGCCTTTTTCTACTGGTGTTGGTCTTATGGGAAAATATTAATATGAAAAATTTATTAGCTATTGATAAAAAAACTTTTCTTAGAGAAAATTTGTTGGCTGTCAATGAAAATGTCGCTGATCTTCTTTTAGAAAAAAAACAAAGGCTGCCTGCGGAGCAGCACGCTACTCCGACACCTAAAAGAAACATAAGACTCATCGAGAAAGCGGCTCGGAAGGCGGAAGCGAAAGCAGCTGCCTTTTTTAAGGCTAAAAAATTCGAAGAAGCGCTAAAAGCATATGCACAAGCTAGAAGATTTTATAATATAGCCATAGAAACGGAGCCAAGTCGCGAGAGATATTTTTTGCAATTGATGGAACGAACATCAATTGCAATAAGAAAAATACAAAACATAAAAAAACAAACAGGAACGCTTGGTACTGGTGCTGGAGAAGTATTAACAAAAGCAGGAGAGCGCAGCGGCGTCGGTGTAGATTGGGTTGGTGTTGGGGGCGAGGGCCCGTCAGCCATGGACCAAGCGAAACAAGAACCACATCATACTGAAAAACTTAAAACAGTTATGAGCGATAAGCAACGTGGCGATGTATATCTTAGAAACGCTTTAAAGCTACTAGATGACGGTGAAGAGTTGTTCGCTAAGAGGTATTTGCTACAAGTGTTGGAGATCGATCCAGAAAATAAGCTAGCCCAAGAAAAATTACGCTTAATTTTGCAGGGTACTCCAGCAATGCAGAATTATCCGGGTCCGCCTAGAAAAGTGCCTGTCGATGCGGACGACGCCGATGAACCGGGCGAGCCGGATCCCGAAGAAGATAGTGACGTTCGAGTTGAGAGCGACCTGACACCTAATTTATATGCGTTATGTGATAAAGGACGAGAGGGCGTTTACAAGGCTGGTATAATATGTGATAAATTAGGCGAACTAACCCAGCGCTGGGGGAGCGCGACGATCAAACAAAATAAATTACATAATGATGTAATGAAACATTTTGACAAAGTCTTAGGCGAAGAGGGAGCAGTGGCTAGTGCAAAATATCTTGCAGGAGAATTTGGCAAAATTGGAGATGAAGAAAATCAAAAATTAGCACTGGAGTTTGCAAAAGTACTTTCGGACCCAAACACACTTGTGAAACCAAAAGAAGAAAAGCCAAAAGGCGTTTTAAGAAATATTCCAGAATTAACGTATACTTTTGAAGACGGGCCCTGGAAGGGAAACCCATTAGAAATTTGGGGATCTAAAAAATTATTTAAATATGGTGGTACGTCCTGGAAATTGGACGAATTTCTAAGTGATGCTTTCAATTATGAAGATTGGGCGGCCTTCAAAGAAAATAATATGCCAGACCTAAAAGCAGGGAACGTTAAGCCTTTTCATCTTGTTTTCTTTGTTAAAGAATTTGTTGATAATAGAGAAAAAGAAGAATCAAAATTTAAAAATTTCAGGGAAGGGGATTTAGAGGACAATGAAAATGATTTGAAGATTGCCCAACACATTCGAAGCGTCAGGGCTAAATTTATTGAGGCTGTTAATAAAGAAATATTTGATGGCATCAAAAATAAAGATACAGTAAAACGCGCTATTTCGTATGGTGGGGAATTTTTTGAGAAGCTTCAATTCCGCAATGGGGGCGGTACCTCATATGATATTCCAGAAAAAACAATGACAGTGGCGGCAGGCGAGAAGAAAACTGGACAATATTTTACTCCTGCTGAGGAAAGATTAGGCAGGAGAATTGGAATTATACCGATACCAGTTGGAGCCAAAGGCACAATTAGATCTGAAGAGCCAGCGGATACGACGCCGCGAACGGAGGTGCCCGTCACACCAGCGCCAGGTGGTTCGCCCGGGGCCGATGTAACACCAGGGCCTGATGTATTACCAGAGCCCACACCAGACGTCACACCAGAGCCCACACCAGACGTCACACCAGAGCCCACACCAGACGTCACACCAGAGCCCGAACCAGAGCCAGAGGAAGAAGAGCCCTCTGGAAAGATGAAGGCCGGCGGTGATGCATCTCCTTACGAACAAGCATTAGAAATAAATAAGAGTAATGTTGGCAATACGGTGAAGACAAGAAGATTACAAAAAATCATTAATAGTCTTGCGCCTCGTTTTATTGGTCAGTCGCCACGAGGGAAGAGAATCAAAGGAGGGGCCAAGGGCTGGTTTACAGAAAAAGGTTGGAGACAGGCTAGAAGGGCCCTGTCCGCGGGAGATCTCGCTAAGGCAACCAAGCTCATCAAACAAGCACAAACATATGACACCGGCCCTCCCGGGATGGAAGGGTTGGTTGATCAGGCTAAGAAAGAAGCAAAAAGATTCCACAGTGAATCTCCTCTACAGGCCGGCCAATTCTTCTCGGAGAACGAGCTTCCAAAAACGTGGCTGCCCGGGGGAAACAGCAAGGCGAAAATTGGTGTTGCACCAGATCCACAAATGGAAGGAAGAATGTTTATTGCGGCCAATTGGGGCGACGGCGAGGTCAAAGTTCGCAAGGTGCCCGAACCAGGATGGGTATGGGTCAACCCTAAAGAACGAGACAAAGTAAAAAAAAGGGATGATAAATGAGTTGGAGAATAAACAGATATAATAAAAAGTCTTCAAAGCGCTTTGGTTGGCATCCAAATTGGTTTGGGACTTTCTTGGAGGACTTTAATGATCTTCTAACCAAAGCAATTAAATCATTTCAAAAAAGACACGAAATTGAAGTCGACGGGTTGGTCGGACCACAAACGTTTAGAAGAATATTAACATCTCGACCAGAAGAAGTCAAGCAAAAAAATCATATTTTAATTAATGGTTCAAGCGTCCCAATTGATTGGGATGTCAAAATCGACCTAATGAAGCCTAGTTGTTATAGGCAACACGGCTACAAAAGAAAGCCAAACATGATTGTGACTCATTGGGACGCAACAACTTCTGCTGCGAAATGCAGAAGAGTCTTGGAAGCAAGAAATATTTCAACACACTTCTGTATTGATAATGATGGAATCATTTACCAGTATGTTGATACAAATAGTACTGCTTGGCATGCAAGAGGTGTTAATAAATATTCTGTGGGCATCGATTTTAGTAATGCTTATTATTTAAAATATCAAGATAGATATACTTCACATATGGGTTTAAATGCTAGGCCAATATGTAAAGATAGTATGGTGCATGGTGTAAAACTTAAGCCACATTTAGGATATTATCCTGTGCAGGTAGAAGCTTATAAGAAATTAGTAAAAGTTCTGTGTGACCACTATAATATTCCGCTGAAGGTGCCTGTTGATGGCAGCAACAAATTATTAACAAAAGTCCACAAAGAATCAGCTAGTGGCAGATTTAAAGGCATTGTCTGTCATTATCACCTTACGAGAAATAAGATTGATTGTGCGGGTTTAAGATTAAAACGGATTATTGATTCGCTTTGCTGATAACTTGCAGCTTTTTTGGCTTGAAATATTTTTCCACAGCCCATCTTTGAGCTATTTTTTGGTTAAGCCATAAAATTTCAATATTGTTTGCCGACCACTTTCTCTTAACTATTCCAATAGGTTTCTCTATTAGCTTAGACATTCCTTTAAGAGTAACAAGGTCTCCTATTTGTATTTCTGTCATATTAAGTACTTTTGATACTATTTAATAGTAGCATGCGGGAGCTGTTTTAAATATGTTTTGTAACAGAAAAGTTTTTAGTAAATTTCTATTATTTTCGATAATTTTACTAGTAACTAGCGTCTGTTGCAACGCTATTTTCGTTTCCGCCTCGACACCCAGGCAAGAACCAACCTCTTACAATACAAAAATAGATGTTCAAACACAACAACAAGTTATAATTGAAAATCTAAAACGTATTGAAAACAAGCTGGATCGCTAGAAGTATGGCAAACAACATCAGTTTTCAAAGTATTAAAGACTGGATTACTTTTGTTATTGCAGTAGTCGCTTGTGTCGCTGCTACAATATTCTGGATTCAGACGTCTCATGACTCTGAGATCAGTCGAATTGATGCTAAAGTAGAGAAGATTCAAGAACAAATTGATAAGATCCGCGACAACAATAATGAAATTTTACGTATTATTGGTCGCCTTGAGGGAAAAATTGACGGTTAATTAAAAATATCGCCCCAGATATCCTTATTAATTTGTTTTTGTGTGTCTATATGAAGAGCATAGCCGAAGGGAGAGGATGGTCCCAGAGAAGACGACCCATCAGTTGACGGGAGAATAAACTTCAACATCAAGAAGCCCAATATTGGAACTCCCAAAAACACAATCATCGCTGTCCAAAAAATCATTTTTCCAATAGTCATAAAATCTTAACTCCTTTATGCTTATATTATAAATACAATATTAATTTAGTAAATATTAGTAACTAATTAGTATTTAGAATAGGAGAAGAAAATGAAAATTAATGGAATCTTGCAAATTAATGATAATTTAAACTCTGTTTTATGGAGGGGCGAAAAGTTTTCCTCCGCGATTCGTGATAAATTATTGGAAATAGCAGAAAAGTTTTTTAATAATTTGAATCTCAACGTTGACTTATCTGATATAACAGTTACTGGTTCTATGGTAAATTATAATTGGACTAAATATTCTGATATTGATCTTCATTTAATAGTTGATTTTTCAGAAGTTGATGAAAATAAAGATCTTGTAAGAGAATTTTTTAGCGCTAAAACCTCTAATTGGAATAAAAATCACAATATTTCTTTTTTTGGACACGAAATTGAAATTTATGTACAAAATTTAAATGAAAAACACCATTCAACCGGTATATACTCTCTTTTGCGGGAAGAGTGGCTTGTTAAGCCAACAAGAGTTGAACCAAAAATCGATGTACAAATGGTAAAAAGGAAAGCAGATTCTTTTATTGACATGATTGATCGTGCCGAGGACTTGTACTATGATAAAAATTATGAAGAGGCCTATGATTTCTCATTAAAATTAATAAACAGAATCAAAACGTTTCGCAAATCTGGGCTAGAGGATAGCGGAGAGTATTCAAATGAAAACCTGGCCTTTAAATACCTAAGGAATCATGAGCATACGAAGGCTCTATTCGATATTCGCAATAACTCTTATGATAAAATGATGTCGATTGGAGGAGACCATGATAAAAAGTTTAGAATTTTTATAGAAAAAGAGGAATCTCCAGAAGAAACCGGGTTTCATAGGCTAAATGAGATTGGAAAATTCCAAAAAAGAGTCAGAAGAAAGCACAATCGTTTAAAAAGACTTAATATTGGGAAGGGAAGACAGAAACCTGGTAAACCATATACAAAAAAACCTAGTTATAAGAGGTCGAAATCAGCTCCGGTTGGTTTTGGGGGAGCTTAAATGAAGATTACAGAAGAATTAATAAAAAAAATTATTTTAAAAGAATTTGATGCAGCCGCAGAAGAAGTCTTGCCGGGAATGGGCATAAAAAATGAACAAAATAAGATGAATATGAAAAAATCAGAAGCTATTCTTCGTGCTGTAGAGAATTTAGAAAGTGATCCAGATGAATCTGTTTATTTTAGTCCAGAAGAGATTGAAGGACTGAAAGATTTGCTTTCAGGCTATTTTACCGGCAAAGTTGAGGCTATTTGATGTTCAAAATTGTCGGAAATGAACAAAATTTTCCAGAATTTCATCAATTTTATGAATTGGGAAAGCAATTTGTGCCTTTTGCGCAAAAAAAGCTTGGTTTTGACAAGCCAGTCGACATTGAATTGGTCTCAGATCCGGAAAATGCCAAAGATCCGCTTGGAAAGACGGCTTATTACGACCCAAACAAGATGAAAATCACTTTATTTGTTGATAAGCGGCATGTAAAGGACATTTTACGGTCTTTATCGCATGAATTGGTGCATCATACTCAAAATTGTCGTGGTGACTTTGATAAAGGTCATGATTTGGGCGAAGGATCGTTTTCAACGAATGAAGAGCTTCAAAAACTAGAACTTGAAGCATATGCTAACGGAAATGGTAAAGTTGTGCGTGAATTTGAAGAACAACAGAAAAAAGCAAGGAAGATTTCCGAAATAGAACTGAATGAATCGATTTCAAATGAACTAAACTATTTATCTAAGCAAGATATTCTAAAGGAGAATAATAATATGTCAGTTAAAGAAGAAAAAGGAGCGCACCCGGGTGTGACATGTGCAGAAGCACATGGTAGCCGGCCATGCCCAGGAACAGACCCCCAGGCAGAAACTGTTATGCCTATTGAAGAAGCAACACCAATTCCGTGGGAAGAGCCATCTACTGATCCGGTGACGCCTACGGGAGATTGTCATAAAGAAGATTGTAAATCTGCAGATGACAAAGGTATGGGTTACGAATGGCCGGCTGGAAGTGGCACCTGGAAAAAAGATTTAAAATGTTTTAAATCATATGATTGTGATAGTGGCCGCATGTTCAAATCGGGAACATCTGGAGCCACTACTACGCCGCCTACAAAGAAAAAAGTACCGAGTGTTAAAGAAGAGACCAATGAAAATTGGCGCTTTGCCAACAAAGATGAACTTCTATTTGAAAGATTAGTCAAAAAATGGACTAAATAAGGGGTTTTTATGGGCGGTGCAGCTGGACATATGGCACATCCATTTGATTGCCGTGAAGTAAGAAATGGCCAGGATTTAATCAATTTTTACGTAAAAGCGGTTAATGCAATACCTCTTTACGCGGAAGAATCGAAAGGAAGCTCTGTTTCTGTAAAATTAGACGGTGTTAATGCGTCTTTTCGTCTTCAAAAGGCAAACAATTCTGCAGGATTTACGTTTGTATTGGACAGAGGCGGAAAAACACCGGGAGAATTTACAAAATATGATTTTGAAGGAGTTACTCCAGACAATGTGTTGGCAAGAGTCAAAGGTAATGAAGGCCATGGATTAATTCAAGTTGTTAATCATATGACAAAGCTTTTAAACCATGATTTAATGGATTTAAAGCCCCATGTTGAAGCTTTAGGTATTTTTGAGCGCATGGGCCCCGATGGTGTATTTTTTGATGCTGAATATTATGCGAACGCAGATGATCCAGAAGGGCCGAATGCACAAAGGGGATATCAACCAATAAAAAATAATGTCAATTATAATCAAAATTATATTGCTATTCATCGACTTTCGGAGTTTTATACTGAAACAAAAGAGACAAAAACAGGAAAAATAAAGTCGACGCGTCTCTCTAGAGGTTTTTATTGGGAAACAGTTGCAGAAATTAATGATCTCCTTAAGAAAAAAGACGAACTGTTGGCCCAACGGCAAGACACTGCAGGTATTGATCAACTTATTGCTGAAAAAAACAACGAGCTAAAAATAAAGAAGCAAAAGCACCAACAAATACTTGACAATCTTGCAAAAGCTGTACAAAAACATTCCGAAGACCTTGATATGGGATTTAATGTTTATACAAAAATTGGTTTGCGTTTTAAAGAAGGACTTACTAGAGAAATGGTGCTAAGAAATATCGAAAAAGCACTTGAAATGAAAGTTCCATATAATTATCTAAAAATTAATGAGAATAAGAGTATTGGGCCAACAGCCATCAACGAACAAACGGGAGAAGTTGAAGGCAGAAAATTAAAAGATCTTCTTTTGTCAATTGATCAAAACCCTGCGCATGTTGCTTATTATCCGGACACACCAGGTTTTACTAAAGATGGTGAGTCTGTAAAAGGAAGAATTCAAACTAAACCTGAATATAAAAAAGATCCGAAACAAAGCGCTTTTGCTCTCCAAATATATGAAGATGTTATGGTGACCGGTCATGAAACCGGAATTGGCCCGTTTGATATTGGAAATAGTCCTCGTGATGCAGAGGCAATTAATAGCGCTGTTATTTTTTGGCATGCAGTACGTTATATTGGAAATGCAATAAAAAATTCTATTGTTACTGATGTAGATATGGGCGTTGAAGGTGGTGACGAAGCACACGAAGGTATTGTTATACAGTCGACAGACATATGCGACGGTATTGCATTTAAATTTACTGGAGAGTTTATTGTAGATAACAGAGCCGCAGGGTTTGGTGTTACTCCAAAAGGTAAAGACATACCTTCTGACTCTTCTGAGGCAATGAACGAAACCAAGTTTAAATATGGTGAGTTGCTAGAAAGTTTTATGGTTGAAGCGGAACCAGTGATTGAACAAAAAACGCAGTTAGTTGTTCTCATCCCAGGTGGATTTAAACCACCCACTAATGGTCATTTTTCAATGATAAAGCAATATGAAGAAAGATCCGATGTTTCAAAGGTAATTGTTGTTACTGGCTTCAAACCTAGAAAAGAACCAGGACTTACTGTTACTCATGAACAAAGCAAAGCTATTTTTGATATATATGGTGGATTTGGAGATAAAGTAGAGTTTAGAGATCAGGGTAGCTGGCCGACGCCAATGAGAACTTGTTACGAATATATTAATGATGAAAATTTTGTTTCTGAATTTCCTGGCGCGGTTTTTGCCCTGGGTGCGAGCGATAAAGGCGGGGATAAAGAAAGAATTGCAGCATTCTATAATTATTTTCAGAATAAACCATCAACTTCGGGCGCCCGAGTTGTAGATTATCCGCCGGCGACGGCTCTAGAAGTAGATGGAAAAGCGTCGAGCGCTACTCGAATGAGAAAAGCTTTTACTGCAGGAGATTGGGAAACATTTAAAAAGCTTATGCCTCATGAAAGTTTTTATGATAATGTTGTACAGGTGTTGGTGGGTGGTCAGGCAGCAGATGTTTCGTTTGAAGAGGAGGAGGAACAGGTGAATGAAAATTTTTTCTCAACGAACTCCCTATTTTCCTTGGTTGACGAGGTTCTGTTAGAATCTGTTTGTACAAGAGGCGAAGAGCGGAAGTATACCGAACAAAAAGACTTAAAACAAAACGAATATAACGATATACTTACTGAAGAGGAGGTTGACGCCTTGGACACCATGCTAGCTCATTTTATAAAACAAAAAATGGGATCAGAATTTGATATTGGCGAGTTATCTGATGAAATTGTTGGAAAACTAGTGGCTCAGTGGGAAGCGATCTCATCAGGAGAAGAACAATTAGAAGAAATATCAGCAATGGGTGGTGTTGGCGGCGGCGCCGTCGAAGGATTTGCAGGAGGATGTGACGATGACGAAAGAAGAGAAAATGCAGGAATTTAAACTGCGAAAATTAGTTCGTGGAGCAATTAAAATCCGTGAACATAAAATGAAAACACAAAATCTTAAAAAACTAGAAAATGAACAGAAGCTTCGTAAAATAGTACGTCATTTTTTGAAAGAAGCAAAAGATGTTGATGCTTCATCAAATCCTGTTGGTTATGGATCGACGGCTTTAAACGCGGTGGCAGCTGCTTTTAACGATATTCTTAAAACTGTTAAAGATGCTTTTCGCTTCTTAGAGGAAACGGAAGAGAGATTATCTTTTAGAATTCATACTTTGGATAAAATGAAAAGCATTTTTGATCATCTAGAAGCATTAGATGGTGGCGCTGGTGGAGAAAATCTTGTCGGAGAAGGCGAAATCACCGAACAAGAAGAAGGCGAAGAAAAAATAGATATCGATATTGAGAAAGTAGATGATCCAGATGCAAGAATAATTCCTGATTTCGAGAAAGAAAGATATGCCCCAGATGAAGAAACTGATGAAGAAAAAGAGAAAAAAGATTTTGGAGAATTTTCTATTGCTGATTTAGATCCAACTGGTGCGCGAAAAGCTTTTGAAATGTTTGATGGTTCAAATATACAAGACACCATTACCAGAAATAGAAAAACCATTGAAGATAAGCCAGGTGCCGCAAAAGAATATAGAGAATTTGTTTTATACAACGTAGATTTGTGGTTGTTAACTTACGAAGAAGAATATTCTAAAGAGCTTGGCCAGGAGCCAGCGTTTACAGAGCCGATAATGCCTCGTCCGGAATCTGCTGTTGAAATTGGAAGTGGTAGAAAGTTTGGCCCGCCAGCGGCGGGTGAAGTGGCATCAGGACTTGAAGGCGGTGGGGAAGAGATTGAAGCGGCTGGTGGGGAGGCGGAACTTCCTCCATTAGCAGAAATTTAAATGCTTACTTTCTTTACTTATGTATTAACCATAATATGTGCAATAGCTTATTCTAATGTGATAGAGTGGATAATGCATAAACACATTTTGCATGGCCTAGGCAAGAATAAAAGCAGTGTGTGGTCTTTTCATTGGCATCAGCATCATAAAAAAGCAAGAAAAAATAACTTTTATGATGAAGATTATTTAGACGGCTGGGGGCGTGCGCCCCTAAGAGAGAAGCTTGGATTGTTATTATTGTTGGTCGCTCATTCTCCTTTAATTACCGCCTCTCCTGTGTTTTTCATAACATTAATTTATTGTTCTGTTCGATATTATAGACTTCACAAATTTGCCCATCTGCATCCTAGTTGGGGAAGGTATTATTTAAAATGTCATTATGATCATCATATGGGTAAAAATCAAGATGCAAATTGGGGTGTTACAATAAGTTGGGTTGACAAACTATTTGGTACGAGAATAGAACATGTGGGAAAGTAAAAGAAGCAGATTTAAAAGGCCAGACCGAGACTATTATAGTATCGCAAACAAACTAAAATCTGAAGGCAAAATTAATGAAAAGTTTGAAATTATGCTTTCATCTCTTACTTTAGAAGAAATAATAGGCCTGAGATTGGAGTTGGCTGCTAAGTCTGTTAACTATAAATTATATGGTTTAAACCTTTGGAGTTCTGTTCCAAATATGGTTAAAGATGGCATATTAAAATATGTATATTCAGCTGCACGGACAAAAGGCGAGATGGCTAGTTTTTTGGGGTTAGACAAATCTGTGCTCAAAAGATTGCTCAAGAAATATAATATTACTAATTACTTTAGTAAGGAGGGCTAGTTTTATGAAAATAACAAAATCACAATTAAAACGAATTATTAAAGAAGAGCTTGAAAAGGTTTTAGAAGAAATGTCTCTTTTGAATGAGGTCGATGCATCTGGTCGATGGACGACGGGCGGTTGGCGCGGCGGGGACGTTCAAGATATTGCAACGAGAGACTACACAGGCAGGATAACTGGAGCGGAATATAAAACCCCCTCAGGCCGCCCAGCACAACGAAGAGGTCCTACGAGGAATACGTCGACGAAAGTTCAAAGTGGCCTAGGCGCGAAAGGAGTAAGAGGGCAAATAGTACCTCGTAGCGGTGGGCAGCCTATTGCTGATATCGTTATGCCCAGAGCAGGAAGCAGGAAGGCCCAGCAAGCGGCGTTGACAGGCGCATATAGAACTCTAGAAAATTCAGCCAATAAGGCTCAAGCGCTGGCAAATGCATTTGGTCGTAACTTAGCAAATCAATATATGAGAGCGACAATGAAAGGCGCCTCGAAAAAAGCTTTGGCGAAATTGGCGCTCCAAGCCTTAGCTAGATGGGCCGGCCCGGTAGGTCTTGTATACACAGCAGTTGATATTGCAGATATGCTAGCAAATCATTATTTTGATAACTATGGCGGTGCGAACCGAAAGGTCGATGTCGGGCCGCTGACCGATGCAGAAAAAAAAGAACTCTGGGATTCAGTCCGACATCATGGAGAAGTATGGGATAAAGAAGCGCAAGCGTTTCCATCACAGATATCAGCAGATACAGAAGAATATGTACCAAAATATCCTGGAAGCTATAATTCTAAACTATAATTACGGAGTATTGTTAATATGAGAATCACAAAATCACAATTAAAACGAATTATCAAAGAAGAGATTGTATCATTAGTCGAAATCAATGGCCGCGGCCGTTCGTCGCAAATAGCACAAGATATTGCTGCTCACCGAGCTAGCCAAGGGAAAGGTCCACGAAATTCACCGAATAGAGATGAAGATCTTGCTAGGGCTCGTGGAGAATCGTCTTATGATACCGACGTTGACAATGATCAAGATACTGATTTAAGCGATATAAAAGCAGTAGTTGCCGCGGCGAGAGAAACTGGCGATGAGGATCCTCAATTAGAAGATATAGATCTGATTAATGAAGCTAAGAACCGCATGAGGCGACAAATCGAGGAGTTTATATATAACAATCCAAAAGATAGGCTTAAACCTGCGCAGGTTAAAGCTCTATTTCTTAAAGCGCTTTTGGGGATGGGGAAATAATTAATGAAAATAACAAAATCACAATTAAAACAAATTATCAAAGAAGAGTTGGAAAGTGTGCTGAGAGAATCCGATGGGTTATGTCCGACGAAAATAACTCGTGAGGAGAGACAAAAAAGAGAACGCAAGCTTATTCGCGCGTTGATGGACATGGGCCCGCCGATTCGGCCTGGTGAACGGTCAAAACGGCGCGACGAGGAGGAGACTCAACAAATTGCTTATTTGTTGCAATCTGTCGATGGTTGGGGAGATCCCGGGAAGTTCTATGACGAGTATATACAAACAGCTAAAAAAATGATGTTAGGACATCCAAGTGGGACGAAATATCGGCATCCAACTATCCGTGCTAAATTATTAAGATGTGTAGTAGGGGAAGAATTTTAAATTACGGGGGTGAACTAATGAAAATCACAAAATCACAACTCAAACAACTAATTAAAGAAGAGCTTGAAAGTGTTTTAGGCGAAGAAGAGTTGAAAGAGTATTTTGAGATTGAAGGCAAGAAGATACATATAAATCCTGTATATCATTCGAATTCGAATGATATGAGATATATAAAAAATAAAGTGTTTAAGTGGTTAGCAAATAATAAACCAGAGTCTTATGATATTAAAAAACATAGCGCCTTACACATAGCAATGGATCTTAATGAATTGTTGTTTGATGGAAAAGAAGTACTTTCTGGTCCAATGATGTAAAAGATTAATACGGGGGTGAACTAACATGAAAATAACAAAATCACAATTAAAACAAATTATCAAAGAAGAGCTGGAAAGTGTTGTACAGGAGGTACAGCCTCAAGAACAGCCGGCTGTACAGCAACAAACTAGAGATCCTGAAAAGCTTGAGGCAGCTGGAAGGGGAATGGCTCTTGTGACACACAGTTTGCTAATGCAAATGGGAACAGTATTTAAGACTGCAGAGGGGTATGCAAGGCCTCCCGATATAATGGTCGACGGAATGGATATTTTTGACTGGTTTGCAAAAACAAGTGGCTTTTCTCAAAAAGAAATTGCAAAGGTAGCTAGGTCAAAAGTTATTACTATTGACGGTGAAAAACAATAATACGGGGGTGAACTGGTATCGACCATGAAGATTAGAAAATCACAGCTGAAGCGTATTATTAAAGAAGAACTTAATCGTGTGCAAATAGAAAAATTGGTTCATATGGTTTTGAATCACCCGATATTTAGTGCGGCACAATATCTCTTACCTAAGTCTTTAATATCAACTATTAGAGAAGAAATGGTAAGTTTTCTTTATGAAAATCAAGATATAGCTGCAGAAGCTTTAGATTTGTTTCTTAGTGATTTTCAAGTAGAAGCTGTAAAATTTGTTATGGAATATGTTGTGAAGCCGCTAATTAACAGAATGGGTGGCCCTGAGAGAGAGGGAAGAGGAAGAGTTTACAAGGTTCTAGATGATGATGGGGAAGGGCTTTATTTTGAAGATGAATTTATAAAAGAAATACACTATACTTCTTCATTTATTAAAGAGTTGAATAGAGCGGTCAACTTCAGGGCTGGGTTTACATATGCCAGAAGACTTTTGCGACTACCAGATGGTGGAACAGATTTCTCAGATCAGCCAGTATTTCTTTATCATGGAAACAGAGAATATGTTGAAATAATGAAAAGTATAGCGTTGAGACATGGTATTATGATAAGATAATAATTATTACGGGGGTGAACTGATGAAAATCACAAAATCACAATTAAAACAATTAATTAAAGAAGAGCTTGGAAATGTTATGGCAGAACAGCCAAATGATGTTGAACAACTTATTGAACAAGGAAGAGCATTCTTTGATCAAGTGATTCAACTTAGTGTGGCATCAGAAGATGATCCTGATGCACAAGAGCGGCTCAATCAAGTTGAAGAGGCTCTTAGCAGAGAGGTTCATGAAAAAAGTTATGGCTGGGTTAAGTTTACTATAGTGGGATAATTACGGGGGTTAACTAATGAAAATAACAAAATCACAATTAAAACAAATTATCAAAGAAGAGCTGGAAAGTGTTTTAAGTGAGCAAGATCCCTATAAGGCGTGCGGAGATAAATATTCTAATTCTTTAGAAAAGCAAATAATGTGTCAGGAAATACAAAAAGCTAAAGATGACGGGCTAAATTTGTTAGAAGATCGAATAAAGGATTTATATGTTTGGGCTGAACAACATCCAATTCGTTCTGCTAGAAGGACAAACTTATGGACGGAACGCGCGCGAGTGAAGGTGCGTAGTCGTTGATTATTACGGGGGTGAACTGGTATCGACTATGAAGAAGTTATTCGAAAATTGGCGAAGTTATATTGTAGAAGAAAAGAATTCTGAAGATAACTTCTCTTATAAGATTGTTGGTTTGCTGTACTTTCTCTCGAAAGATAAAGATCCAAAATCAGAATTTAAAAAAGTAGCTTACTGGGTTGAAAATAAAAAAGGAGATTTGTCATCAAAAGCGAAGAACTTATTAATAAGAGTTCGAGAAGTAGTTAAGCAGGCAAAACCGAAAGAGGCAAAAGCTATGCTTGAACTTGGTAAAAAATGGAAAGTTAAGATGTTGAAGGTAGGAGGTAGTGTACGCACTACTAGAACTGGCCCAAGCAAGCCAGAAGAAATTATAAAAATAGATAATATTAAATATCGGTGGGTTAAAAGAGAACAACCACGGAGAGACGTGGTGGGTGGGGAAATAAAGGAAAAGAGATTTGAAGACCCATTTTGGATTGTAACTATGTGTCTAGAAGACATATGTGCAGAAGGAAAAGCAAAAGGAGCTACTACCAGCAGCGCGTTGAAGGGGGCCGAGGCCAATGCCCGGGCTAATTTGTCAAAGAAACTAAAAGGAAGTGACTAATACGGGGGTGAACTAATGAAAATTACAAAATCACAATTAAAACGAATTATTAAAGAAGAGTTGAAAAGTGTTTTGAGTGAACAAGAACACCCCGCATTTAAAAAATATGGAGTAACGGCGCCGCGGCGTATAATAAGGGATTATGCAGATTTTTATGATTATTATACCTACGAGAACCCGCTTCCTGGGAAAGGGAGTATTACAGATTTTTGGGCTGTTATTCCCAACGAAGTAAAAGTAAAATTTATGGCTCGGAAGGGGGACGTTGGGCTAGCATCTGGTGGTGTCAAATAAGGGGGTGAACTGGTATCGACTGAGTATTGAAAATATAGCGTGCAAGGCTGTGATGAGTGAAGGCACAGCATAAAACACTCAAAATTTAAACGCCAACGATAACGTTGAGTTTGATTACGCCCTAGC
>Ga0208920_1000116_pt1 | contig 23081 bp, 29 predicted proteins | sample 19_taG_FD_184094 | JGI IMG/M metagenome (GOLD analysis project Ga0208920, IMG submission 184094) | Marine viral communities from the Subarctic Pacific Ocean - 19_ETSP_OMZ_AT15317 metaG (SPAdes) (version 2) | ecosystem: Environmental > Aquatic > Marine > Oceanic | place: Pacific Ocean | collected...
GATTTTAATATTTTCGGATTTAAACCTGATAGACGTGATGTATATAAAATTTTAGATTTAGCTGTATGGGATGGTTCACAATTTGATTCTAGAACACAAGGAAGACAAAAGGATTACTTTCTTGTAAGAGATACAGGAATGGTGCATTTTTCTAGATATTTCTTTTTACCAGCTAGATTTAGAGGATTTAATACTCCTACATTTAGATTTGGTGGTGGAGAATTTATTACGCCTGTAAGAATAAAATATTTATATGGTAGAAATTTAGCGACAGATGTGCGTGAAGGTGGTTTTGTTACAGAACTAGCTAAAAAAATGGCTGCAATAGAAATACTTAAAAATTCTGATTTTGGTAATCTTACTGTAAGTGGTATGGATAGAGTACCTTTACAACAGAAAATTCAATTGTTTACCACTGAAATTATAGAAGGAATAGAATCACTGAAAGGTGTGGAGATATTTTAATGGCTAATGAACCAATGGCTGTAAAGGATTTTATTACAGATTTAGAAAGTCAATGGACTTATAGTAATGTTACTGATGCAACTAAGAAACCGGGGTTTATTGAAGTTACTGGAACTAGTGAACCAATGCGTTATAATCTTAATGTAAATGATCAGATTATAGCTAGACCTTCGGGACCAGCTGTACAGGAAACACCAATAGGAAATTGGAAATTTGGAAATAGAATATACAGTGTAACTTTAGAAGTATATACACAAACAGATAGGCAGAGATTATATAATTTAATGAAAGAAATAAGAAGAGTTTGTCACGCTAGAATGCATAGTTTAACTAATTTTCAAAGAATACAATTCATGGATTTTAATGAATTAACTAATGCACAAGCTAATGTATGGGCAGGAACTGTACAAGTTCAGTTAGTTAACAATGCAATTACTTTAGAAACATAGGGTTTTTTAGTATAATATAAATAAGGAGAAAATATAATGGCAGTATTTCGTAGTGATCAATCACAATTAACATATGCAATGGAGACAGCTCCGGGAGGAGATGTTGAACTTAATAATGGAACTAGAGAATCCTCACCTTTTTATGCACTGTTAACAGCAGATCATAATGCAGGTGTTACACAACTTACTTATGATGGGGGTAATGCTACACTTACTGTAGGTGATATGGTAAGAATTGGCAATATTAGTCAAAGTGCTGATGCCAGTAGTTCCACAGTGGTACCATTTGAACTCAGAAGAGTAGAGTATTTTACTCAATCTGGAAGTGATGGTTCTTATACAGGTACTATTTATCTAGATAGACCAATAGGTTTTAAACATCTTAATAACTCATATATAGTAGAAATAGATAGTGCAGGTACTACATCACAATATAAATTTATTACAGAAGTACCGGGAGTATATGAATCAATTACAGTACCAGATTTAGCTCCTACTTATGAACCTAGATACTTTCTAGGAGTAGGACAAAAAAGAGATTGGACTAAAATGTATATTGGAGCTCAGTCTTTTGCTGGATCTTTACCGGGATTTATACCTTTAAATGGTAAACCATTGAGATGGTCAATTGGTAAAGTATATGATGTACCAGCAGCTACAAGTGGTAGTAATCCCACTGTGGATGCAACAGCAAGTAAAGGGGATGTATATCTTACTCTTTCATCATCACATGGTGTAACAGATAATGATTATATAGTTATTTATAGTCAAGCTTCTACAAGATATACAAGTGGTACATCTGATACAGAGGTTGAAATACATAAAGTAATAGATGTTCCTACTACTAATGTAGTAAGGTTAGATAAACCATTACGTTTTGATCATGCATCAGGTAGTTTTGTAGCAGAGGTTGCAGATGATGTTGTAGTAACACATCATATAGAGGAGACTGTATTACTAGATACGATGTCATGGCATTTACATATGAAAGATAGTGGTGAAACAGCTCCTAATGATTTTGATAGACGATATGTAGGAGGATTTGTAGGATCTACTACACTATCAGCAGATGAGGGTGGTATGTTAATGACTAGTTGGGATACAGTTACATTCCAAGATATGGTTCATAATCAAGAACAAATATCCACATCTGATGTAAATCCGGGATCTGAAGCAGCTTTAACTACTTTATATTCAGGAGATTCAATGTCAGCGGGTATGCCTAGATTTACTGAAATGGCAGATATTGGTACTTCAGATATATCGTTCCCAACTACAGAACCATATTATTTCTCTCAAGGGTCTGTGAAATTTATGGGACAAGAATTTGCTAGAGTTAGAAATTTTAATTTAAGTATTTCAAATGGTGAAGAAGCTAGATACTACATATCACCTAGATTTGGTAGACACAGAGGACCTACTGAAATAAGAGAGGGTAGAAGAAGTTATGGTATGTCTTGTACTTTAGCATTACCAGATTCAGCAGCTTCTGCTAGTGCCGTTGGTAGAAATACAGCTACAGAATTTTTCAAACAATTACTTATAGAAGGTAATTATGGAAGTGGAATGGAAGGATTTAATATTGAACTTACATTTACTAGGGGTACTAATGATAGTATACAGATATTAATTCCTGCTGATTATACTTCAGGGGATGAGACAACTGGTGCCGAACCGGGATTAGGAAAAAATGGAGCATTTTTAACAAGTGCTGCTCACCCAATAGGAGCTGATCCTATAATACAAGTATCAGCAGAATTTCAAATTAGAAATCTAAAAATAGTAGTAACAGATACAGAACGTGTATACACATAAGGAGGATAAATGACAACTATAAAGGATAGTCCAGTACAGAAAAGTTTTGATGTAAATAAATATAAAATAGTAGAAGATAATCAAATTTATACTGTAAAAATTAATGATGATGAATTCGATGTAACAGTCAAACCAGTAACATGGCAATTAAAAAATGAGTTAATAGCTAAATGTATGAAGTTTGACCAAGATGGAAGTTCTTCATTTGATGGTGGTACTTATATAAAAGAAGTTTTAAAAGCAATAATTATTGAAGCCCCTTGGGGTAAAACAGATAATAAATTTCTAGATTCTATAAATTCAGATTTAGGAGCTGCTTTAGAAAAATTAGTTCCATCAGCTTTTGATACTAATTTCAATGAGGTAGATGTAGTAAAAAAAGAATAGATCGTTTTCTTAGAGGAGTAAATGTGGCAACAAAGGAAGCGATCTTATATACTCATTATGTAACTACGTTGGCACTTTTAGATATGGGATTAAGTTATACAGAAATAAAAAATTTATCAAATACAGAAACTGTTATGCTTACAGCAATGCAGGCATCATTAAATGAATATAGAAATGAACAAATGGAAAGAAATTCTAAACATCAAGAAGCTGCACAAGCTCATCCAACATTTCCTAGGAGGTATTAGATATGCCTGAACAGTATGATGTACGTTTTTCTATTCTTGAAGATGCTTCCAGAACTGCTGCTGCACAACAGGGAGTAGTTGGTGGTATTAGTGCGGGACAGGAAAAAGCAGAAAAAACAAGAGAAGTTAGAGATAGACAAACTAGTTTAGCAAGACTATTAGGTTTACAATTTACTTTAGCAGCATTACTTAAAAACTCACAAATTTTCACTGGAACTATTGGTGGTATATTTCAAATTCTAGGAGGTTTAATTGATGTTACATTAGCTCCTTTCATGCCTTTGATTGTAGCTCTTATGACTAAACTTGCAGGTATTATTCCGAGATGGTCTGCATATACTCAAGCAGTGATGCCAGCAGTCATAGAAAAAATAACTAATGTAGGTCAAGGGATAGCCCAGATAGTTTCTGGTGTTAATCAATTTGCCAGAAAACCATTTAATTTGTTTGATAAAGATGGAATGTCTGCAGATGGAAGACTTAGTTTATCAGATATATTTAGAGGTTTAGGTACTGCAGTATTAGGAGCTGGAGTATTTAATGCTTTAAGAACTGGGTCTACTGGTATAGTATCTACAGCAGTAAGAAGTTTAATGAGTGGAACTATAGGAAGCTTAAGTAAATTTTTAAGATTCGGAGGTTGGGTAGCATTAATTTTTGAAAGCGTTAATATAATGAATATATTTAAAACATCAGGAATAAGAGCAGCTTTAATAAGAGTAGCAGATACAATTCTAATGACTTTCTTCTCAACACTTGGGGGTTTAGTTACAGGTGCAGCCGCTTCTTTTATTGGTTTAGGACCATTAGGTTTCTTAGCTGGTGCTGGAATTACAGGAGCAGCATATTCTAAATACGCTTCACCAAAATTTACTGGAATGATGGGAGGCGGTGGAGGTGGAGAGAGACCTAGATCCGAATTATATACAGAGTATATGGAGAATAGGACTTATCCCACATCTGAATCTGCAAGTTTTATTGGATCACAAAATATAACTGCATTTGACTATGATAGAGAATTACCAAGAATAGGATCTAGATAGGAGGGATTAATGGCATTAGCAATATGTTTATATGATGGTGGATCAGTGAGATATGCATTAAAAGCAGATTCTTTTTCAATAAATTATGTAAAAACTCCAGTACAAATTCCTCTACCCGGTGGTGGAAATCCTAAAATTTTAGATTTTGGACAAATTAGACCTACAGTTACAATTTCAGGTTTAGTAGATACCACAGCTCCGGGAAGCTCAGAAAATGTTTCTGGACCTACTAGAAATAGTAGCACCGTATATACTGTACCAAGTAAAAAAAATTTAGAGGATTTTGTAACTAGTAAATTTTATGATGAAAATAGTGCGAAAGTAGAACTACTTTTATCAGATGGGACTGCAACTCCAGTATCAGCATATGAAGTGGCTATACAACAATGTAGATTTGATTTAGCTCCAGCCACAGAAGATAGATTTAGTTTCACATTAGTATGTGTTGGTAGAAAGAGGGCTGATTCGTAATGACAGATACGTTACAATTTAAAGCTTCAAAAGTATATGTTTGGATTCAAGTTGCTCAGCTTAATGACACGTCAGATGATGGGGGTGGTGGAGCTGGAACTGGTATATCTAATTCTAGAACAAGTATAACAGTAGATACAGGGCATAAACTGTCTAATGGAATGACAGTTTTAATTGACAGTGAAGAGGTAACAATATCAAATTGTGATAGTAGTACAGATACAGCTATTACAATTGATAGAGCAGAGACGGGTACATCAGCTGCAACTCATCTAGATAATGCTCCAATATATGCATGGTGGGAAGTAACAGATGCGACTAATACTCAAAGTTTAGTTCAATCTTTAACTATAACTGATGAAATTTATAAACCTATGATGCTTCAATTAGTATTATCTAATTTTTCTTTAACTACTAAATTTAGTGTGGGAGAATTAGATGGTGTAATAACAGAAGGAGTCCCTATAAAAGTTTTAGAGGGGGCAACTAATACAGTATTGTTTTCTGGTGACATTGCAAGAGTAACTAAACAACATGCTTTAGAAGAAGGAAATACCCTACAAATTGCAGCCTATGATGCTTTACATGAATTAGGAAGAACTAAAATAGTTGGAGATGATGCGGAAGTATTATTAAAAGATGGGGGTGGTTCAGCAGCTGACATTAGTACTTATAAATATTCAGAAATAATTAAACTTTTGGTGCAAAGATTCCAATATTCAGGTATTAATACAACTGAAAATAATATTACATTTACAGAACCTACCAGTGGAAGTGAGCCAAGATTTGAACCTTCTAGATATGTTAGACCAGCAACTGATAGAAATGATAGAGTTACTTTCGCAAGTTCTGATACATCAGTTTTAAAAGCCATTCAAAGAATGGCGTTAGCAGATCAAATTACTACTAATGGGTTTGGATATACTTTTTATGTAGATCCAAATTTTACAAAAACATCTACTGCTCATAAACCTGCTGCATTTTTTAATTATTATAAAACTAGTTTTATGCCTCATCAAGATGAATCTACTTCCATATCTACTGGTAAAATTACATTTCAAAATTATTTTGAATCAGATCCAGTAACAGAAAATGGTTCAACCCGTCTTATAAAATCTGGAGCATCGTTTGATAATTTAGATGTTGATAAGGCTAATGTAATTAATGTAAGATTTAGGGATCCAAATACTGGAAGAATTAGAAATTTAGAATTTGAAATTTTTTGGTATTCAGCTTATAGTGTAGCAACATCTCATTTTAGTACAGCTTATTCTGGTAAAAAAATAATTGCGGACTCTCATGATACTGCTGGAGTTCATGGGGCACATGATCCAAAGTTAAATGCAGGTACTCCAACTGATTTCGCTGCTAGACTAATAGATACGGATGAGAATGTTATTGGATATGTACAATATGCAAGTTCTACAAGTGCAGGATTTTTATTAGTTTCAGGTTCAAATACAAAAACTGCTACAAGTAAAGTAGTTGCTGGAGAAAATTTATGGTTGAATAAAAAAGCCTCAAATGATTATATAACTTTAACTAGTGTAACTGATGTTGAAGCAGGTAAGCAATTTAGACCTCAAGAAGCATTAGAACAGAAGATAATGGTCAATATGGATTTCGGTCTTGAGAGTAGTCACGATAATATTAGACAAGCAGTAGCAGCTAGGGTTGCTCAAAAAGGTGATCCAAAAGTTAGAGGTAGAATACAAATCAGTAATAATTACCCTCAGACTACATTTGAACATCAAGTCCTTGCTGCTGATACACTTGCTACTTCTGCTATAGGATCTTTAACGAAAACTGAATGGACAGACGCTGTTTTGGCTGCGGGTGGTGGATTGACAGATGGGGGTGATGGGCATAGTAGTTTAACTCTTTTTCCTCAACTCGGATTAAGAGCCGGACATGTTTTAGCTAAATTAACAGGTCAACATGGAACTGTAGATACATATGGATATTTAGAAAAAGTAGAAGCAAATAAATTAACAGTTACACTTAATTCTGGTACTTTATCAAATAATGATTATGTTAGATTTCACGTACCTATAAGAGCTGGTCATATGGTTAAAGTTAGATCCACCCATCATAATATAGGTGATTTTACGGGTGGGAATTGTATGGTTACATCAATAAATTATCTTGAATCAGCTGGTTCAGCTTATACTGATATAGAAACATTAGGTTTAAGGTCTACTAGTGGTCAAGAAATTATAGGTACTGAAAGACCTGAGTTGCTAAATATAGATGATAGTCAAAATGATGATTGGCAGGGACATCCTTTTGGATTTGTAAATGAACCACATTTTACTGGAGCTTTTAGTGTTGGAGATACGGGTGGGAACGACAAAGATAGAGCTATTAATTGGCTAGCTGGAACTTTATATATAGGCAATGAAACCTATGCGATTGCTGCAGATGATAGTGAGGATGCTACATACGGAATAAATGGTTTAATGGGTATTACTGATGATGATAATGATGGAATGCCCGATGAAAGATATGTTATATACTTTGAACCAACAGTATCTACTACTAGATTTGCTTTTGCCACAGAGAGTAATTTTGAAGCGAGAAATGCAATAGAAGGAAGAAACACAGCTTCTTCTCTTCTTTTACCATTCGGACAAAATAGAATAAAAATAGGAACTGCATTTGCAAGTAAAAGTGGTGCAAATGCAAAATTCAATATACTTATTAAATCAGGATTAAGTACTGTTACTGAAACTGGAAGTGCTAGACAAAATGTACCTCGCCCAGAGTTTGTTATAGGAGGTGCACAACTTTCAGGAGATATAGATACTCATTTTGTACCTACTCTAACTGCTGCTGGAGCAGACCCTGTCACAGATGCTGGATATGACTTAGGATCAACTGCACGAAATTGGAGACAAATTCATGCACAAGATACTAGTATAAATGCAGCATCAGATAGAAGATCAAAGAAAAATATAAAGCCTTCTAAATTAGGACTTGATTTTATTAATGATTTAAACCCTGTAAGTTTTCAATGGAATTCTAGTGAAACAAAACATATAGAACATGGAATTATTGCTCAAGAAGTAATTGAAGCTATGAAAAAACAAGGCATTAATGATTTAGAACAATTTACAGGAATTAGATATGATAAAAAAACAAAGCGATATCTAGGTAGATATATGCAGTTTATGGCTCCAATGATGAAAGCAATACAAGAATTATCAGCTAAAGTAGAAAAGTTAGAAAATGAAGGCGAAAAATAAAGTTGTTAGATTGCGTAAAAACAATCCTTTCATGTCTACAGCAAAGATCGCAAAACAAGTTGGAGTGACTAGGGTATATGCTCATCAAGTATTAAAAAAGAATGATTTAGAAACTAATCCACCCAAACCTAAAAAAGTGGTATACTGTAAAGTATGTGGAGAAATAACGAACACAAGTCGAAGTATTCATAAGGGAGAATGCACCTTTAAATGGAACTATTTAAAATTAACATGTTCTTGGTGTTCAGTTCCTTTCTACAGACATAAAAAGATAATAAAGCAAAATTACAGGTTAAAACTAAAAAATGTATACTGCAGCAGACAATGTTTTCAAACAGCAAGGACACAAAAGATTGGAAATAAACAACGAACTTATATTGAAGTGGGAACCGAAAGTCTACAAAATGTTGGCTAATGTATATGTTTATGGATATGATAAAGAAGATTTAGCACAAGAATTACGATTAGTTATATGTAAAGCTGCTAAACTTTATAACCCTAATAAGAAAACCATCTTTCATACTTATCTACATACTGCAATGGCTAACACTTTAAAAACTCTATGGATGAAGGCAGCTAAAAGATTACAAAGTTATAGTCTTGACAAAGAATTTGAAACAAACGATAATAATGATTATCATTATTCATTAAATGATTTTACAAAACAAATAGATATAAATTTATTAGACTTAGAAGTTGATGATTTATTAGATTCTTTAGGGTTAGATAAAGGTGAAAAACAATTTCTGATCGATAAATTTAAAAATCGTACAATGAGAGATATAGAAAGTAATTTAAAAAAAATCAAAGATACAGAAATAGTAAATAAAGAAGAGGTGCCGAAAACATATTCGGTGTACAAAGTAAAGAAATCTTTGAGAAATAAGTTTAGAGAGAATGATTAGTATTGGAAAATTTTAATTTTATAGAATCTGGAATTATATTTGGATTATGTAATCCAAGTAATTTTAAGGATTTTACATATTTACCTAAAGATTTTGCTGAACATGGTGAAACATATAAGTTCATTCAAGATTATTTAGATAATTATTCTGAATTCCCTACTGTAGAAGTTTTAGTAGAGAAATTTGATTCATTAAAAATCGAAGCACAATCAATAAATTTCAATTATGCTTTATCCCAATTTACTAACCAAGTAATGTTTAGAAATATAGTTAATGCTTTCTCTAGTAGTAAACCCTTATTACAAGATAATCCTAAAAAAGCATTAGGATTAATTATGGATAAGTTAAATGATGTAGAAATATTATATGATTCTGATGTTAATCAATATGACTCTGGAAATTTAGATAGATATGAGGAATGGAAACGTAGAAGTAAGATTAGAAAAATGGGGGATGGTATTATTGGGATAAGAACACCATTTAAAATGATTAATTCTACAGGAATAGGATGGCAACCGGGAGATTTAATCACTACATATGCAAGACCAACTGTAGGGAAAACATGGTTATGTTGTAAATTAGCTGCAGATGCGATAAAAAGTGGTTATAAAACCTTATTAGTATCTACAGAAATGCCTAAGACTGCTATAAGTTTACGAATGGATGTATTATTAGGTCATATGATGAACTATAAATTATCTCATAGTGCACTTAGGAATGGTAAAGATATAGATGAAGAAGAATATAAAAAGTTTTTAGAAGAAACAGATTTCAAAAATCTATTAATTTGTGATCATATAAGTGGGGAAGATAGTATATCATTACCAAGTATTACAAATTTGGTAAGAAAGTATTCCCCCGATCTATTGATAGTAGATGGAGTATATTTAATATCTACATATGATAAAAATAGAGCAGCTTGGGAACAATCACATTCATTATTCTATGGTTTAAAAACTCTAGCTCTATCAACTAATACTGCTATAATAGCCTCAACTCAAGCAACAAGAGAAGCTGCAGCTAATATGTTTACTCAACCAACAGCTGGTCAAGTAGCATTTGGGGATGCTTTAATTAGAGCTTCTGATGTAGCGTTATCAATGTGTATGATAGAAGATCAACCAAAGAAAAGAGAAATAGCTTTCCAAAAATATAGAGATGGAGATTTACAATCATTAGATTGTGAGTTTATTTGGGATGTTGATAAAGGGAGAATAGAAGAAGATGATGACTCATTATTCTAGAAGAAGGAAATCCAAACCTGTAAAACAATTTGCTGGATTTACCATTGATAATAAGAATAATGTATTTTCCAAACTAAAATGTGGTAAATGTTCCATAGATGGAAAATTAAAAATAGGAGTATCTGTTCTAGATGTTAAATCATTATTAAATAAAAGAATGTTGGGGGTAGTTAAAGACGATCCTTCATGTATAAAATGTGGGACAAGGTTTCCTCAAGGATTTAGGAGAGTAGTAAATGGTTACATATACAAGACAAAAAAAGAAGTACTTAATAAAGATGACGGATTGGACTCAAGTTTTAACTAATATAGGATTTGATGTACCTTTAGGTCAAGATCAATTTCAAATATTATGTCCTTTCCATAGTGATAGAGTAAAATCATGTTCTTTAAATACTGAAAAAGGTGTGTGGATTTGTTTTGCTGGATGTGGTCAAGGAAGTTTAATAACATTTATTAAAAAATATAAGAATTGGTCTAATGAACAAATTGATTTATTTTTAAATAAATATAAAACAGATTATGATGATATTTTTAATTTTGAATTAGATGAAGTTGATTCTATACTTCCAGAGGTTCAAATACCTTATACTCAATTTAAAGTTCCTAATTGGATATTTGATAGGGGATTTAATAAAAGCACACTTAAAAAATGGAAATGTGGAGTTACAGGTAATAATGGTTTAGTAATTCCAGTAGAGGATAAAGATTTACGTACAGTTGGATGGATAGTAAGACAAGAAAAAAATATTCCTAAATATTTATATTCTACCGGATTGAAGAAATCTAAATTATTATTTGGACAATCATATATAAAACCTTGTAATTCTATATATGTAACTGAAGGAGCTTTAGATGCCATGTGGATGGATCAATTAGGTTATCCATCAGTAGCGTTATTAGGAATGAATATGTCAAAAACACAACGAGAATTACTATTGACATTACCAACAAAGGAAATTATACTATGTTTAGATAATGATGATGCGGGGGAGATTGGAAGAAATAATATATTAGATTCATTAATGGGTAAAATTACTCTGTCTTATATAAAACTTCCTAAAGAATATAAAGACGTACAAGAAATAAAATCTTGTGATATACTTAAAGATATAATAAAAAATAGAAGATACTGGTAAGGAGGACATATGTCAGGAATCGGTATGATACAAAAAAGATTAGAAGATAGAATTGCTAAACAATCACAAGTTAGTGAAAGTAGCGGAAAAGAAATTTGGTTAAAAGATGGAGATCAACTTTTTATGAAAGCTATTGCTACTGGTGATGAAAATGATATCTATTTACATGAATTCCATATTTATGAGTTCCAACAAGGAGCAGATAAGGGATGGAGAAGTGTACTTGTAATAGATGGGGAACCTGTAGATGCAGTACCTAGTGAAGCTATGTATTGGGATGACCAGCCGGATAAAAGAAAGTTACCTAGACACAAATTCGCTCTTTGGGGATACGTTACAGAGATACTTCACCCCAATAAAAGAGATGAATCATGGGATGAGATAACAAGTCGGTCAGGAGTGAAAATGTATAGAGAATCAGTTAATGATTTTAAAGTTCTCACACTGTCTTTTGGGGCTCGTAATACCAATTTTTATCAATTTTCAGATATATATGATGAAAATGGGTCTTTAAATAAAAATATAATTAGGATAAAGAGAAGAGGGTCTAACCTAGACACTACTTATACTATTACAACCACTAAAGAGGTTATAGATATTCCTGAAAATAAAGCGAGTGAAATTAAAAATCTTACTCCTATGTCGGAATATGTTGAACAAAGGTATGGAAAATCTACTTCAGATACAAGTGTTCCTGATAATGCTGTATCAACTGAAGATGATGACGATGATATGCCGTTCTAATGTATAGCACTTCTCCCCTTGTCAAAGACTCTCCGGTTCTAATACAATCGGAGAGTCGTAATAACATGATAGTTACTTCAGAAACATTTAAAGATACATTAAAATCATTTCCAGATACTTCTACATGGATAATAGATGTGGAAACTAATGGACTTAACCCTTATGATATGAATCAATTATGTGGTATAGGTTTAGCCCCATTAAATCACTCTGAAAACGAGGCATATTATTTCCCATTTAGACACCAAACAGATGAACCTAATTTAACTCAAGCAGAATTGAATGAGTTAGTACAGTTTATAAATGATAAATGTGACACTATTATTGGATATAATGTGAAATTTGATGTTAAATTTCTTAATAACGAAGGTGTTAATATTGATAAAATGAAATTTATAGATGTAATAGTTGCAGTTAGAATGACTGAATCTAGTACGGTCAATAGTTTGAAACTTGTAGATACATTAATTAGAAGTTATGGAGAGCAAGCAGGTAAATATGATATTGAAACTAAGCAGATTCTTCGTGAAAATAAATGGACTAAAGACTTTTCTCTATCTCCACCATCAATATTAGGTCCTTATTGTATAAAAGATGTATATTGGGCACAGAAAATATATTTAGATAGGCTTGAAAAATTAGAAGAATCAGGTCAATTAGAGTTATTTGAATTTCAATGTGAACTTACTAAAACTTTATATGACATGGAAAATCGTGGGATTACTATTAATAATGATTATGCTAGAATTGTTAGTAAAAAAATAGAGGGAAGAGTAAAAGAGTTAAAGCAACGTATATATGATTTAGCTAGTGATGAACTTTTAAAAAAATTAGGATTTGAAGAATTAAAATTTAAATTTAATATAAGTAGTCCTCAACAAATTGGTAGAGTATTTAACTTAATGGGTATACATTCCCCTTCTACAACTCCAACAGGGGCAGAAGCTTGGAATGAGGCAGTACTGATTCAATTGAATAATCCACTCGCAGGTTTAATTAGACAATATAGAACTTTAGAAAAGTTTCGTTCTACTTATATAGAACCTTATTTGGATATGAATATACTCCATACTAGTTTTCATAATTCAGGTACAGTAACAGGTAGGTTATCTTCACGAAATCCAAACCTTCAAAATATACCTAGAGGGATAATATATGTAGATGATAGGGAGTTATCTGAAGAAGATAAAGATGAAATTAGAGGTAGAGTAGCAGCGATAGTATCTAGTAAGGGTGGTAATTCTCAAACCAATCTTACAGATGACGTAATTGAGACATGGAGTTTCCTTGGTGGAGATAATTTTGATTCGACAGATGAAAAACAAGTGTCTATAAGAAATTTGTTTATACCTAGACAAAATTATAAATTAGTGTCTTATGATTATTCACAAATGGAAGTTAGAGTTTTTATGAATTATGTCAATAATCCTGAAATGAATGAGTTAATGAAAAAAGAAAATATAGATTTTCATGGAGAAGCGGCTAAAATTGCTTTTAATATTGAAGAAACTGACCCTGAATTTAAATTTTACAGACAATTAGCTAAGTCCATTACTTTTGGAGTTATATATGGTATAGGTAAAGATAAGTTAGCACTACAATTAAATTCTACTCCACAAGAAGCGAGCAAATATAAAAGAACTTATTTAGAAAATATGAAGGGTTCTAAAAGATTTTTTGATAATGTAGTAAGAACTATAGTAAAAAAGGGATGGGTTCGTAATAAATATAGTAGAATTTATAAAGTACCAAGAGATGTGGCGTATAGAGGGGTTAATTATTTAATACAAGGAACAAGTGCGGATATTATGAATGAAAGAATGGTTGTTATACATAATTATCTAAAAGATAAGAAGAGTAATTTGCTTTTACAAGTGCATGATGAAATTATATGTGAAATTCATAATGATGAAATTGAGGAAGTAGCTCCCAAAATTAAGGAGTTAATGGTAGAAAATTCTTTAAATATACCATTAGAAGTAGATATTGAGCTTTGTGAGCCCTCTTGGGCAGTGAAAAAAGAATATCAGGTGACTGAAAATAAAAAAATTAATATAATTGATTATATAGACTGGGATTAATAATGGAAGTAAAGTTAAAAAATGGTGAATCATTTGAAAGTTTATTTAGAAGATTTAAAAGAATGACACAGAAAGAAGATATTGTTGGATTATGTAGAAGAAAACAAGAGTTTGAACCAAAAAGTAAATTAAGACAGAGAAAAAAAGCAGATAAATTAAAAAAAAGTAGGCAAACTTCTAAAGAAGATGGGAGATAAAATGAAAGATCACAAGCTTAAAAAAAATTTAAATAAAGATATATTTTGGTGTGAAGAAAATGATGATGAAACTATATACTATGATGGCTTAAAAGAGGCATTTATAGGATTAGGTTATCAACAATTTAATGGACCTTGTGCTGTATATGATAGAGAAAAGGCAATAGAAATTATTGCAAGAGATTTTTATAATACCAAGAAAAAAGAGTATGATTTTGATAAAATGACTGCTGAAGAAAAATTAAGCACGGTGCAAGAAGTGGGAGATGAGTGTTATCAAGAAGCTATGGAGTACTTTGAATACAATACTGAAGGAGCATGGGTTGGAGATAGAACTCCAATATTTGTTCAAATGAAGGAATTATTAACACCTATAGAGGAGGAATATGATGCCTATAGGATGGAAGAATCCCAAAGTTAAATATAATTTTACATTGGGAGAATATGAAGATAAGAAGAAAAATTATCCAGATTTAACATGGAAGCAATATAGAGACATGAAAGGATATCCTGATATATCGAATGATGCTATAGGAAATTCTACTGATCCAACACATTATCATTTAGAGATAGAACCTTGGGATTTTATACATGCAAATAAGTTATCTTTTGCAGAGGGGAATGTAATAAAATATATATGTAGGTGGAGAGAAAAAGGTGGTGTTGAGGATTTAAAGAAAGCAAAACAATATATAGATATGCTAATAGCTAAGGAGCTAATAAAAAATGGAGAAGTCTAAAAGTAATAGTTATATTGATACTGATGATGATATGAAAACTTTAGAAGAATTTACTTGTAATCCTCATCATTTTATTCTTAAAGAAAGACGTGCCCCTGATTCCCCTAAAGGATTTATAACTGGTAAATGTAGTAAATGTAATATTACCCATAAAGAATATATAATAAAAAGGAGGGCTATAAAAAATGGCTAAGATAGGTGTGAAATTAGGGTTTACTTTTAGAGTAGGTCCATTAGATACTAATCAATATGCAAGAATGGATATGGAAATTCATGATCTTGATACTGAAATTTCTATAGAAGAACAATTGGAGGAAGCTGGGTTAACTATAGATAAAGCTTACCAAGTAGTTCATGATAAAGTGGATAATGGAATCAGGGAAATATTTAAAAAAGGTAAGAAAAAAAATGGAAAGTGAGTATGTTAGAGCTATTGTCATGGAAAATATTCTGGCTGAAAGAGAATTTAATACTGAAAAAGTTAGAAATTTTAGAAATAAATCAGATGTAAATGATTTTTGGACAGTTATTTTAGCGGAAGAATTGGGAGAAATAGCAAAAAAAGTGCGTAAAAATAATACTGCTGGAATGTATAATAGATTGATACAGTGTGCTGGTATTTGCATGGCATGGGCAGAGGCTTACCATGAAGATAAAATTAAGAAAGAGGATAAATAATTAATGAAAGAAACTGCAGAATCAATATTTAATGAATTATTAAATGATAAAAAATTAGCTACTAAAAGAGGAGACGATGAAAGTTTTGCTTATGGTAGAATACCATTTAATATTCCACAATTAGATAGAATAACAGCTGGTGGTATACCTAGAAAAAGATTTACATTGCTTTTTGGTGGGTGGTCATCAGGTAAATCTTATATAGCATCTCAACTTTGTAAATCTGTACAAGAAGATGGGGGAGTTTCAGTTTGGATAGACTTAGAAAAATCATGGGATCCTGCATGGATGGAAAAAGTTGGTATAGATATAACTAAAATAATAGTAGCTGACCCCGCAACTGCAGAAGAAGCATTTAAGATTGCTCAAAAGAGTTTAAGAACTGGAGTAGATTTAGTAGTGTTAGATAGTGTAGCAGGAATAATACCTGCAGATATATTTAATAACGAAAAAGGTATTGACTATAGTCCTATAGCATGGCAATCAAGAACATGGAATCAAATGTTAATTAGATTACTTCCTGATTTAACATATGGAAGTTCATTGGTTGCTATTAATCAAACTAGAGGAGCTATGGGACCAATCACTGCAATGGAAACTATGCCCGGTGGGGAAGGACAAAAGTTCTTTTCACATTGTTGTATGCAAGTTTCCAAAGGTGGTTGGTTAAATGAACCAGCATCTTCAACTAACAGAGTGGGTTTTGAAATCAAAGTAAAACTATTAAAAGATAAATTTGGTGGGGAGAGATGGGAAGAAGTAGTTATACCATTTCGTATAGAAGGTGGAGTAGATGTTGTGGAGACTTACGTTAGATTAGGATTAGAATATGGAATAATTAAACAAACAGGAGCTTGGTATACCTACGAAAAAATGCCTAATAAAGTAACAGGTATTAACAAAGTAGTAGACTGGTTTAAAGAAAACCCTGAAGATTACGAGAGGTTTAAGAATGAGACCGAAGAGTTTTACACCACAAGAGAATCTAATAGCCAAAGTTCTTGAAGAAACAGGACTTCGTTATGCTAGACAAGTACCTATAGGAAATTATACTGTAGACTTTCTTATAACAGAAATGAATGTTATAATAGAAGCAGATGGTCCTTTTGGACATTTAGCAAAAAGAGATATTAAAAGAGATGACGACTTAATAAACATGGGTTTTACAGAAGTTTGGCATCTTAAAGAGAAAACATATAAAGATATAAAGGAGAGGTTATGGCAGGAATTGAAGCTATATTAAGCAAAGGAAATAATACAAAAAAATCTAGAAAAAGAACTAAAAATCAAGATAGATGGCTATTAAAATCTATTGATAACGTATTAAGTAGAAAAAATAGTCCCCCAACTAAAGGGAAATTTTACCCATCTTTATTTGGTAATCCTTGTGATAAGTATTTATATCTTGCATATCGTGGTCAATTAGATTGGGATACTATAGAGGCGAGAGTACAACGTATATTTGATCATGGTGGTACCTTTGAATCACGTATGAAAAAGTATTTAAAGAAAGCTGAACTTTATATAGATGATGAAATTAGTGTGAAATTAGAAGCTCCTCCAATATCTGGTAGGATGGACTTTTTAATAAAGCATGAGATACATGGAGAAACCCCTTTAGAATTAAAAACTATTAAGAGTGAAGATTTTAAAGAGTTAAAAGAAACACCAAAAAGTGAGCATTTAATTCAATTACAGATTTATTTAAATATTAAAAAATATGATTATGGGGTTGTGTTGTATGAAAATAAAAATGATCAAAATTTAAAAGCTTTTCAAGTAGAAAGAAATGAAAAAACTTGGGAAAATATTTTAGAAAGATGTGATAGAATAATGAATATGACTATAGAACCAGAACAATGTACTGGTATGTGGTATTGTAAATGTAAAAACAGGAGGCAGTAATGGAAAAAAGATGGAGTTATCAAGATTCAATTAGGTTAGCTAATCAAGCTTTAAAAGAAGCTGGTATTCCTAAAGTAATAATGGATGGTAATGCTGATGCTGAATTAAATTTTATTGATGTACTTCACGCATCTCCAGAACAGTTAGAAAAGTACCTAGTAATATATGGTGGATTTAAAGGACAACTTGAGCAACGGGTATCTGATACAGAAACTAAAAGAGCAGCAATGGAAGCCCAATTCACTGAAAATTATAATATTGCTTATGCAGACTTACTGAGTCAAGTTGAAGGAAAGAAACCAACTAAAGATGAGTGTAGAGGGATCATAATGGGATCTATCGAACCTTTAGCTAAATTACAGAGAGAATTGATAGATGTCACTGCAATAATGAATAAATTAGAGTCACAACTTAGGTTATATACCCAATGTTGGGCTACTGTTTCTAGAATTGTTGCGTTAAGGACTAAAGGATTTGATTAATTTGTAGTATAATAAAATAAGGAGAATTTCTACTATGGGAAAATTTAGACCCCAAATTTTTTTAGCAATAGCTTGTTTAACTACATTATCTGTAGTTGGGTTATTCCATGGTATGCCAGAAGTATCTACTGCAACAATTGGTGGAATCATAGCTTTAGGCATGAAAATTTTAGAGGGGGAATAAAAACGAGTGGAAGAAATGACTAGTGAAAAAAGAGAAGATACTTACAAAACATATTTTAATAATTACCACTATTTTAACAATAATATTAATTGCGGTAATAATAATAGGAGAAATATATAGTAGATGAAGGCGAAACTAGTTAAAATATTAGATATATTTTTATATATAATTACATTTATTACCGTAATCTGTGGAGCATTTGTATTAAGTGTCACTTCAATAAATCCAGTCAATTTATGGTGGGCGATTGCTCCAATCCAAACTCCATTAGGAATAATTACTTATTCTGGTGTTATGGAATACCTTACATTTTTACAAACATGGTATTGGTATAGTATTGGCATTTCAGCCTTTTCCATTGTTTTTGGATATGCAATACATGTTAGATCACTAAAGGCTCTATATGAGCTTATAAAAGCCTCTCCAAAGGCTCTTTTGTATTCCCCAATAACTTTTTATAAAACTTTAAAGAACTTTAGGGATTGGTTGTTTAAGAAAATAGAATATCTGAATGGCGAGTCTGCTAAATGGAGACGTTTCTTTACAATAGCTAAGTCACCTTATTCCTTACTTAGGTCACTGGGTCTTAATCCACAAATGGCTATAGCTGTATTGGGTGTTGGTTCTACAACAGCAGTTGGTGTTGGTGTAGCAGAAGTAATGGAAATAAGAAGTTTTGCTGGTGGTAGTGCGGGTATATATGCCGCACCTAGTGAATACCCAGATGAAGAGCTTGAAAAACGTATGGCATGGAGAAAAGACAATCCCTCAGATAATACGCTTAGAATTGTGCTTGGTTCTACTCCTGTAGAACTTATCAGTATCTCAGATGTGTCTGTAGGTACAGCTTATACTGGTTCAGCATTACCTAGTGGAAAAGTTGAGGCTATTTTAATTGAAGGCAAGCTGGGGATGAGTGCCAGACTTGAAATCGGAGAATTTATATTTGAAAGGAATACTTGTAAAACATTAACATTAAGTGATATTAATGCCCATAAAGTAGTGATTCAACATAACGCATCTGATGGACAAAGTATTTCTCAAACAGTAGGATCTAATCGTGATTTACAAATTTCAGGTGGTAATTTTATGGCTAAAGAATTATCCACTTCTGGAGGTACTTATGATAGAATCTGGTTGGATACAGGTAGCTTAACTTCTACAAATGCCAAGATTAATAAACTTAATCTTTCTAATATTGTTAGTAAAGGTGGAACATGTGTAATTAGACAAGCTAATATAGGTCTATTAACGATACAATACAACACAACAGGTAATGACCAAGACTTTGCGACTAAAGAGTTTCAAGTACAATCCTCAACAAAAGCGAGTATTTGGGAAGTAAATAACAATATAGAGGTTCTTTTAACAGAACCAGCTACACAATAAGGTGAATAATAGATTTGATGAATACATTAAATTAATGCTTAAAATAGCTTTATTAGCTAGTTGTGTTTGGGTAGTATTAATCATAAGAGAAGTAATGTTTTGAAAGAGGGAACATATGAGAAGAGGCATAATAAAGACGTTACCAGCGTTAACTTCCGCTCTTGTAGCGGTTGGAGCAACTTTACTATTTGTACATAGAGAAAGAATAGAAAATAAAGTAGCTTCTAATTTAAGTTTAAGACAAATAAAAAAAGAGGGAATTCCTTTACAGTAAAGAAATGAGATATTTAGGACTAGATACGTCTAGTAAGGCTATTCATGGCGTTATATTAGACGAACAAGAAAATTTGCTATCCACCCATAAAGTTATATGCAACACTAAAAATCCTTTTAAAGAAAGATTCTCAGAGTTATTAACAAATTTTATGAATGAATTGTGGGATATTGATGCAGTAACTTTAGATTTAGCTTTAATAGAAGAACCAATATTCGCACAGAATAGAAATGTAGTACGTACTCTTTCAGAAGTAGTGGGGGCTGTATGGGCTATATTAAGTATAGCAGATGTTCCAACTAAATTAGTGGATAATGGGACTTGGAAGAAAAATATCATAGGAAATGGAAAATCTAAAAAATGTGATATAATGAAATATGCAACAGAAAAGTGGGGAGATAAATTCCCCGAACAAGATTATGCTGATTCAGCATGTATAGCTTTATATGGATTGAAGGAGAGTGATAATGTCATATAGCAAAGTTAATAAAAATCCTAAATTTTATTTTATGGAAAAGAAAAAGAATAAGGTAGAGAAACCTAAGGATAGTTTACCAAAAGGTATGACTAAAAAGAAATTTAAAGATAAATATGCAAAGGTTGTATGGTGTGATTATTATGATTGTATACATAATGAAAGACCAGAAGGGATGAGTAGGAAAGTTGGGACTATAATGGGTAATCCTAACTACGAATCTGTAGGAACCAAGGATGAATCTTTTAAAGGTGTATGTAATAAAGAGGAGATTGGAATAAGATTTAAAGTTATAAAAACTTCAAGTGGTGCAAAACATAAGGTTCCTGAATGTTTTAATGCTACGTCAAATAAAACAGGACATATGGATTTTAGTAAACTTTTACAACCTGATGGAAGTCCATTTGGGGGAAGTATTGAATCAGGAAATGCTGATACAGGGTATTCAAATGTGGGGTATCTCTAATGCCAAAAAAATTTTCTAGAAATGTGAGGGAACGAGGATTAAAATTATATTTGGATGATAGTTATTCAGCGAGAGAGATTGCAGAACAATTATCACAAGAATTTAGGACAGTTGTTACCACCCCTACTATTTATCATTGGGTTAGAGTTTTTGATTGGAAGAGGGTGAAGAAAGAAACCCAAACTAAATCTTTAGAGAAAATGCAAGAAAATGAATCATCAAGATTGGCTAGGATACAAGAAGAACATCAGTCAGCTTATGAAGCTATTAGAAGTAAAGCGGGTTCAGAATTAAACTCTTTAAATTTTGATAGAGCTTTTGATGCAGTTAAAGCTTTAGATATTGGAATACAGGGGGAGAGAAAAGTAGCAGAAGGGTTGATAAATATACAATTCATACAAGATGTGGTAAATATTCTTGTGGATGAAATAGATGATACGGATTTAATTAAAAGAATAGCTGGTAGATTGAAGGTATTAATGGCTTCAAAAGAAGATGAGTAATGAATTAACTACATATAATAAGGCATTTGAAATGCTTGCTGATAGATTAGTGACGAGCAGAAAATATTCTATCGGAAGTTTTTGGGAATTTGTTAGGGATGTGTGGTCTTTAGGTTTTGAACATCCTGAATATTTTAAAGCTTGGCATGTAGGAAAACTATGTGAAGAAGTTGAAGAATGTATGGAAAATAAAATGAATTATCTCGCTATATTACCTAGAGCACATTTTAAATCTACAATTTTAGGACATGCATTTAGTATATGGAGAACTTTAAAAACTCCGGGAAGCTGTAATATTTTATATTTATCTTATAGCGATACTATGGCAAAGTATCATATCTCTGAAATTAACAAAGAAGTTAATCGTAATCCAATTTTAAAACAATTAATGACAAATAAAGCTCCAAAAGCGGACTTTACTTTTAGATACTCAACAGGAAACGAAGGAACTGCAGAAATATTACATGGTGGGTTATTTTCTTTCAAACGTGGTATGCACGTTAATGGAGCATTAATTGCTGATGACATATTGAAAGACCCTGAAAGTCCATTGGCAGTAGGTCAAATGGCGAAGATTGAGGATCACTTCCTTACAGAATCCTTATTTATTCCTAATCAAGGAATTCCTGTGGTGGTTGTAGGTACACCTATGATACCCGGAGATTTATTAACAGTACTAGAAAAAGATGATAGATTTAAAACTACTAAGCTTCCTGCATTAGATCCAGAACCGGGAAGAAGAGTGTTAATGCCAGAAGTATATAATGAAAAATGGTTATTAGAACAACAAAAAGCAAAGCCTAAATCCTTTGCATCAGAATTTTTATTACAACCACATTTTAATACTGAGGCATATTTTAATACTGAAGATATTGAAAAGTGTGAAGATGCAAATTTAAGATCATTACCCACTACTATGAAACATGATTTTAGTGATGATGAAGATATATTTGCTGGGTTCGATGTAGGTAAGAAAAGACATCCATCTCATTTAGTTGTGTTTAAAAGAAAAGGTGAACGTATAGAACAAATTCATCAATCATGGTTAGATGGTTGGGATTATTCACAACAGGTTGTATTTTTAAATGAAGCGGCAGAAAATTTTGGATTATCAAAAGGATATATAGATAATACCAGAGGTGAGTTAGAGGATAGGGGATTACATAGATTATGGTATCCATTATCATTTTCTTTAAAATCCAAGAATAATATGGCACATATTTTTGAAGAGTATGTGCATTCAGGTAATTTACATTTAATAAGAGATCATAGACAAAGACAGCAGATATTATCAGTTAGTAATGAATTAAAAGCTCCTGAAACCCCTATGGGGCATGGGGATGCTTTCTTTTCTATTGCTATGGCTTTGCAAGCTGCGTATGAAACTGGGGTATATAGAATGCAGACTGTAGCTAATTTACAGGATATTGCTGCAGATGTTGACCCATCATTAAAAAATGTTGGAAATTTAGACAAAAATAAACCTGATGTACTACTTGATTTTGATCAAGACAAGTATAATAATAACATGGAGTCGCCAAACCCCTCATGC
>Ga0208920_1000119_pt1 | contig 22874 bp, 28 predicted proteins | sample 19_taG_FD_184094 | JGI IMG/M metagenome (GOLD analysis project Ga0208920, IMG submission 184094) | Marine viral communities from the Subarctic Pacific Ocean - 19_ETSP_OMZ_AT15317 metaG (SPAdes) (version 2) | ecosystem: Environmental > Aquatic > Marine > Oceanic | place: Pacific Ocean | collected...
ATACTAGAACTTGCAAAGGAATCTGAGCACCCTAGGACCTATGAGGTTGCGGGTCAGCTAATCAAAACTGTATCAGAAGTTACAGAAAGATTGGCGGACTTACAAGAGAAGATGCAGAGATTGAAAGAGGTTCCTGATAAAGGACCCAAAAATGTCACCAATGCATTGTTTATTGGTTCAACAAAAGAACTTCAAGCACTACTAAAGAATAAATCTGATGAGTGATAAGACCTATAAAGGTAATCCTAATTTACCTGCGGCAGGTTATAGGACAGAGTTTACAGAAGTTCAAGTAGCAGAGTTTATCAAGTGCTCTAATAATCCTGCATATTTTATCCAGAAATATGTGAAGATTGTTAGTATTGATGAGGGGCTAGTCCCTTTCAATCTATATCCTTTTCAGAAAGATATTATTGGTACTTTCCATAAGAACAGATTTACCATATGCAAACTGCCTAGACAGTCTGGTAAGTCTACTACTATTCTATCGTATCTGATTTATTATATTATCTTCAATGAAACAGTAAACGTGGCAATCCTTGCTAACAAAGCGGCAACAGCAAGAGACCTGTTATCTCGTTTACAGATGGCTTATGAGCATCTACCCAGTTGGTTACAGATGGGTGTGATGAACTGGAACAAAGGTTCCCTGGAGCTAGAAAATGGATCTAAAATCTTGGCTGCATCTACTAGTGCTAGTGCTGTTCGTGGTGGCTCTTATAATATTATCTTCCTTGATGAGTTTGCGTTTGTGCCTTCTAACATTGCTGAACAGTTTTTCAGCTCGGTGTACCCGACTATTACTGCGGGAACGTCATCGAAAGTAATGATTGTATCTACTCCACACGGAATGAATATGTATTACAAGATGTGGATGGATGCAGTAAATGAAAAAAATGAGTTTGTTCCTATTGAGGTGGCTTGGAACGAAGTGCCAGGCAGAGATGAAGCCTGGAAGAAACAGACTATAAAGAATACAAGTGAACAGCAATTCTTACAGGAGTTTGAGTGCTCGTTCCTGGGTAGTGTTGATACTCTGATATCACCCACAAAGATTCAAGTAATACCACACTTTGATCCTATTGAAAGTAGTGCTGGGTTGGATATTTTTGAGAAGCCGATAAAGGACCATCAGTATTGTATGACAGTTGATGTGGCCCGGGGCGCTGCAAATGATTACTCCGCCTTTGTGGTGATAGATATTACCAAAATGCCTTACAAGTTAGTAGCGAAATACAGAAACAATGAGATAAAGCCTTTGGTATTTCCTGATGTGATTTATCGCACAGGCAAGACATACAATGATTCTCATATACTTGTAGAGATAAATGATATCGGTGGTCAGGTGGCAGACGCTCTACACCACGATATGGCATACGAAAACATCATAATGACACAGATGCGAGGTCGTTTAGGGCAGATAGTAGGGTCAGGGTTTGGTGATGCCCCTACAGATTTGGGTGTAAGAACTACCAAACAAGTAAAGAGAGTTGGTTGTTCTAACTTCAAACAGTTGATAGAAGGTGATAAGTTGTTAGTAAATGATTTTGATATCATTGCTGAAATGTCCACCTTTGTGCAGAAAGGGCAATCATTTGAGGGTGAAGATGGTTCTCCTGATGACTTGGTGATGTGCTTGGTGTTTTTCTCTTGGCTGACAGACCAACAGTATTTTAAGGACTTGACAGATGAAGATATCCGTACTAGACTATATGAAAGTCAAAGAGAAAACATAGAAGCTGATATGGCTCCGTTTGGATTTATTGATGATGGAGTCCATTACGGAGAAGATATTGTAGCATTCACAGATGAGGATGGTGATTATTGGCGACCTGTTGAGGATACTCCAGACTTCTTTGATGATGATAGATTCTTAAAGCATTAGTGCGGCCAGCGAGGATCAGTATCTTCTTTGATTAGTATGTGATACTCTCTGGACATAACACAATGGACACAGACAGGAAAACTATCTCTCATTAGTCCCATAGCCTCAGCATATTCTTCAGTCTTTTTGCCGAACCGTAACAAGTTGTGTTTTATTTTTTGATGATGTGGAAACCAGGTCAATAGGTGTGGTTCAGAAATACCACACACTTCACAACTCTTACCATTGAGAGTTTCTATTAGTTTCAGTTTCCTTCCAACGTCCCTCATGCTGGTATTTATACAAATGTGTGTTTTCCAAATGTCTAAAAACAGATTTGTATAAATAAAAGTGTAAAATTGAAAAAAGTTCTCTTTAATATGTGAACTAAACTTTGTTATATTAACAAAAAACAAGGAGAAAATAGAAAAATGGCTGATCTAATTTCGCCTGGTATACAAGTAAAAGAAAAAGACTTAACCACAACGGTTAGAAGTGAACCCACTTCTATTGGTGGTATGGTTGGTGTTTTCCAGCAAGGTCCTATTGATGAGGTTGTTACAGTTGATTCTGAGCAAACTCTGATACAGATTTTTGGAAAACCTAATCTTACTAACTATCAATACTGGTTTAGTGCTGCTTCGTTTCTTGCTTACACCAATACTCTCAAACTAGTTAGAGCCGAAGTGACCGGGGCTGTTAATGCCGCTCACAGCGGTACTAATATTCTTATTAAGAATACAACTCATTATGCTGATGGTGACGGTGTAACAGGTCCTTATAGTGACGGTTCTGCTAATGTCGGTAACTGGGCTGCAAAAACAGCTGGAGAATGGGGCAATGCTCTAAAAATCTCCATGTGTGCGACTGCTGGTGCTTATTATGAAAGTAATAAGTCTACAGTTACACCAGCTGAAGCTGCTGGTCAAACAGTTATTACTTTGGCAGATGGCTCTGGTTTTAATGTAGGTGATATCGTTTATTTTGATGAAGCTGATGGTCAGAAGTATAAAATCTCAGCAATATCTTCTAATGATATTACTATCGTAAGATATCCCGCTTCTAATGCAACTGGTTTGGCAGAAGCTTTGCCGAACAATACTAATGCATCTCGATGGTGGGAGTTCTATGAGGAGTTTGATCGTGCACCTGGCACATCAGCGTATGCTACTGATAAGAGTTCAAGTGCTGATGAAATGCATATTATCGTTATTGATGCTACTGGTGTAATCAGTGGTGTTAAGAATGAAATTTTAGAGAAATGGACAGACCTATCAAAAGGTTCGGATGCTGTGACAGATGATGGCGCTGGTAATTATTATGCAGATGTTCTTTATACATCTTCAGAATATATTTACTGGATGGATCATCCTGCCGGCACTTCTGATTGGGGAACGACTTGTGCTGCAGCTGCAGCATTTTCAAACCCAACCAATATTGTTGAAACCATAACTTTAACTGGTGGTGTTGGTGGAGCAGTTGCTCCGACCGAAGGTCAAAGACAAGTAGCGTATACTAAGGCATTTAGCGACCCTGATGTTGAAGATGTAAATCTTCTGATTGCGGGTCCTGCTTCGGTAGGTAATACAGGTAGTACAACTCACGGTGTCTTTATGATTGATCTCGCAGAGAAGCGTAAAGATTGTGTTGCGTTTTTATCACCTGATAATAATGATGTTGTAAATATTGCTCGTAGCTACACACAGACTTCAAACGTAGAGGCTTATTTTGATGCTTTGGCGAGTTCGTCTTATGTAGTATTCGATAGTGGTTATACAAAACAGTATGATAAGTACAATGACGTTATGCGTTGGGTACCTCTAAACGGTCATATGGCTGGTCTCTGTGCTCGCACAGACCATCTGGAAGATGCGTGGTGGTCACCTGCTGGTTTGAACCGTGGACAGATTCGTAGTTCTATCCAATTGGCTTACAATCCAAAGCAAACAGAACGTGATGAACTTTATCGTGCTCGTATCAATCCCGTAGTAACATTCCCGGGTGAAGGTACGATGCTGTTTGGTGACAAAACTGGCTTGGCAAAGAATAGTGCGTTTAGTCGTATTAATGTTCGCCGGCTATTCCTCGTAATTGAGGAGGCTATTAAATTAGCAGCTCGTACAGTTCTTTTTGAATTCAACGATGAATTCACAAGAAATAATTTCAGGGCTATGGTTGATCCATATCTGAGAGATATCCAGAGCAGACGTGGTATTATCGACTTCCTAACAGTGTGTGATGAAACAAATAACACACCTCAGGTAATTGATAATAATGAATTCCGGGCTGATTTTTACATCAAGCCGGCACGTTCAATTAACTTCATCACACTGACATTCATTGCAACACGAACAGGTGTTGACTTCAATGAAATCGTCGGTAGAGCCGGATAAGGGAGGATAAGAAATGTCTAATTTAAATACATTTGTACAGAATCTCGCCGGTGGTGGTGCTCGTGCTAACCAGTATGAGATTCAAATTACTGGTTCGCCAGTTCCTAATGGTACGTTTTCGTTTCTGTGCCGTTCAGCTCAGATTCCTGGCATGACTGTCGGTGAAGTCCCAGTGGCTTACCGTGGTCGTCAGATTTTTGTTGCTGGTGATCGCACATATGATGCTTGGACTGTTACTGTATTCAGTGATACTGCATGGACTTTGAGAAATTCCTTTGAAGCTTGGAGTCATCAGATTGCCCATACGGAAGCTGAGGCTACAGGTGCTACAGCTCCTAATGAGTATTATGCTACTGCTGAGGTGAAACAGTTTGATCGAGCGGGAGGCACTAGGGCTAATTATTTCTTAGCTGATTGCTGGCCGACTACGGTTGATCCAATTGATCTTGCTTATGACACTAATGACGCCGTAATGGAGTTTGGTGTTACTTTGCGATTCAACTATCTGACAATAGGTGCTGGTGGTGCAGGCGGAGGTCAAGCTGGTCCTCGAGGCAGAGCAGGCCGATAATTGAAAGCTTAGTTTGAAATAATGTTTTATATTATGTATAAATAGTTATGTTATGGCAGAACTATTTGGATTTGAGATAAAGAAAAAGAAGGAGACGGGCGGCAAGGCGCAAAGCTTTGTCGCCCCATCCGACGAGGAAGGTACACTAGATATTGCTGGTGGTGCCGGGTTTTTTAGTCAGTACCTAAACCTGGATAAAGCAGCAAAGAATGACTGGGACCTGATTCGTAAATATCGTTCAACAGCTGAAGCACCTGAGTGTGATCAGGCGTTGGAAGATATTGTATGCGAGGCTATCACTTCAGACGAAACAGATACCTCAGTAAAAATTAATTTGGACCTAGTCCATTTATCATCCTCTGTAAAGAAAAAAGTCATTGCAGAGTTTGATGAGATTTTGCGGCTTTTGGAATGGAAAGATAAAGCACACGAAATCTTTAGACGGTGGTATATTGACGGACGTATCTATTATCATAAGTTAGTAGAACAAAATTCCGCTCGAAAAGGCATCACCGAAGTCCGTTACATTGATCCTAAATTTATTAAAAAGGTTCGTGTAATTGAAAAGGACAAAGGTACAAATAATAAGGATGGTATTGAGCTTGTTAAATCAGTTCAAGAATTTTACTTATTTAATGAAGGTGGTGTGTATCCTGGTCTTACAGGAATACAAACACAGATAAAAAATTCCCAAGGGTTGAAGATTGCTCCTGACAGTGTAACTTTTGTCACCTCAGGCATTTACAATCCTACAACAAAACAGGTGTATGGTCATTTACATAAGGCCATCAAGCCTGTAAATCAATTACGAATGATGGAAGATGCGTTAGTTATCTATCGTATCAGTCGTGCTCCAGAAAGACGTATCTTTTATATTGATGTGGGTAATCTACCCAAACCTAAAGCAGAATCTTATTTGAAAGATGTAATGAGTCGTTATCGTAATAAGGTTGTGTATGATGGTGCTACTGGTGAAGTCAAAGATGACCGTAACCAAATGTCAATGTTAGAGGACTTCTGGTTGCCACGTAGAGAAGGTGGTAGAGGTACAGAAATCACAACACTACCTGGCGGCACAAATCTCGGAGAAATGGAAGACGTAAACTATTTCAAAGAGAAACTTTATCGTTCACTAAACATCCCCGCTTCTCGTTTGATTACAGATACAGGCTTTAATATGGGCCGGTCAGCTGAAATCACAAGAGATGAAGTGAAGTTTGCTAAATTTATTCAGAAGTTGAGAAAAAGATTTAGTAAAATCTTCCAAGATATGCTCAAGACTCAATTGGTATTGAAGGGTATCATAACGATAGATGATTGGGATAAGATAAAAGAAAAAGTTGTTTATGATTTCTATGATGATAACCATTTCTATGAGTTAAAAGATGCTGAGATACTGAAAGAGCGTGTAGAGCAATTGCAGTTGATGAGTGAATATATCGGTACTTATTATTCTGTTCAATGGATTAGAAAGAATGTCTTGAAGCAGACCGATGAAGAAATGGAAGAGATTGATAATCAGATTGATAATGAAAAATCTGAAGGTGGAATAGATCCAGAAGCCGGTACTGGTATGGGTGGTCCTGAAGGTGGATTTGGTGATCCAACTAGAGGCGTAGAACAGGAACCTGAATACCCACCTGAGCAGGGTGGAATGCCACCTGATGCGGATGAGCCCGAAAATAAGGGTAAGCCGGAATCACAAAACCTATAAATAGTAACAAGGAAATAAATATTATGGCTAAAACAACAAAGGACATGATAGGTTCTATCATTGACGGTGACCTTGCTCGGGCTAATAAAGAGTTTGACGAGATATTAGCAGCTAAACGTGCATCAGAATGGGAAGGGATTAAACAAGATTTCGCCCGTACAGCATTTGATGAAGTAACTCCAGAAGTTACACATGAGCCCGTAGATACTGGAATAACAGGAGAACCAGAGGAAGAAAAATGAAACTAATATCAGAACACATGGGTTTTGTTGAGTATATTACCGAAGATGGTGACACCGGTAAAAAGAATTATAAAATCCGCGGTGTCTTTATGCAAGCTGATATAAAAAACCGTAATAATCGGATGTATCCTGGGGAAATTTTAGAGAAAGAAGTAAAGAGATACAACAAAGAGTACATTCAACAGAATCGTGCTTTTGGTGAGTTAGGTCATCCTGATGGACCTACGGTGAATCTTGAAAGGGTGTCACATATGATTACAGACCTTTATCCAGATGGAAAGAATTTCATCGGTGAGGCTAAAATCCTAGACACTCCTTATGGCAAGATTGTAAAGAATCTCATAGATGAAGGTGCCAAGCTTGGTGTTTCATCTAGAGGTATGGGTTCATTAGAACCAAGACGAGATATGCACGTTGTCAAAGATGATTTTTATCTAGCAACTGCGGCCGATATTGTTGCAGATCCTTCTGCACCATCTGCTTTTGTAGAAGGTATTATGGAAGGAAAAGAATGGGTTTGGAATAATGGCGTAGTAAGAGAGGTTGATATTGCTGAATATCGTAAAGATTTGAGTAAAAAGACTAAAGACCGAGAAGAAAAACACATAAAAGTGTTTGAAAACTTCATGTCTAAACTCTGAAAATAATAAATAACTAATACAGTATAATAACAAATACAGGGAGTTATCCAACAATGACAGATATCAACACAGAGTTAGAAGCTATCGCCGCAGAAGAATTAGGTGACGAGCAACTGACCGAAGTAGCTGCAGACGAGCCCAAGAAAGGTGCTGCCGCCGCCATGCCGCCTGAGAAGGTGGAAGGTGAGCGTCAGGATATGGGTCCTGCCGTTGTTTCTCCTGATGCCAAATCTGATCCTGGTAAAGAAGCTTCAAAAAAGGCGAAGAAGTCTCCTGACTTGCCCGATAAGGGTAAGCCATCAGACGCTTCTCCGTCAGCTATGGGTGACGGAAGTGGTCCTATGAAATCAGGTGCTCGTGAAGAAGTAGAGTATGATGAGGACGCAGAAGTCGAAGCTATCGCTGAAGAAGAAGATACCCAAGATGAAATGGTAGAAGGGGAAACGATTGAAGATCGTGTTTCTGCTATGGATCTTTCTGATGATGTTAATGCTCTGACAGAAGGGGAAGACCTTTCGGAAGAGTTTAAAGAGAAAGCCGCAACAATTTTTGAAGCAGCTATCAAAGCTAAACTCCAAGCAGAGATTGAACATCTTGACGAAATATACCAAGCACAATTTGATAAGGAACTTGAAGAAGCCAAATCTGCAATTGCAGAGAAGGTAGATTCATACCTTTCATATGTAGTAGAAGAATGGATGAAGAAGAACGAAATCGCTCTAGAGCATAAGCTCAAGACAGAAATCGCTGAAAGCTTTATCAAAGGTCTCAAGACCCTCTTTGAAGAGCATAATGTTGCTATTCCCGATGAACAGTTTGACGTTCTAGACGCAGCCGCCGATCAGGTGAATGAACTAGAAGCTAAGTTGAATGAAACCATCGAAAGTAATATGGCTCTTTTACAGGAAGTTAATTCCTTAAAGAGAAATGAGATCCTTCTTGATGTTGCTTCTGATCTAGCAGATACAGAAGTAGAGAAGTTTGCTGAACTTGCGGGAACTGTTGATTACGAGAACGAGGAAGATTTTCGTCAGAAAGTCGATACGATCAAAGAATCATATTTTCCAAAAGAAAAATCAGCAACCAATAATGATACAGCCGAAGTAGATACGACAGAAGATGTGGACGTGTCCGACACAATGGCTGCTTATTTGTCTGCTATCACACGCACTGAAAAGCGCGCCGTGGCAGCACCCAAAGTTTAACACATAATAGGGAGAAAATAACAAATGTTTCAAACGGAACACCTACAGGAAAAGTGGCAGCCAGTACTTGAGCATCCTGAACTCCCAGAGATTAAAGATGCTTACCGTCGGGCCGTTACTACACTAATCCTGGAAAACCAAGAGCGAGCTATGAGAGAAGATGGCGAATTTCTCAAAGAAGCTGCTCCTACAAACGCAACCGGTGCGTCAGTTGCAAATTGGGATCCGATCCTAATTTCGCTAGTCCGTCGTGCCATGCCTTCACTTATCGCTTATGACGTATGTGGCGTTCAGCCAATGACAGGTCCTACAGGACTTATCTTTGCAATGAAAGCTCGTTATACTTCACAAGCTGGTGATGAGGCACTATTCAACGAAGCTGATACTGACTTTTCTGGTGACGGGACTCATGTGGGTTCTGATGTACTAAAAGTTATGTCTAATGCAAACTATCGTGCTGGCACGGCCATGACCACAGCAGCTGCTGAAGCTCTGGGCGATTCCGCCTCAAATGCTTTCGCAGAGATGGCATTCAGTATTGAGAAAGCAACCGTGACTGCAAAGTCCCGTGCTCTCAAAGCTGAATACACGATGGAACTTGCTCAGGACTTGAAAGCCATTCATGGTTTGGACGCAGAAACAGAACTTGCTAATATTCTAAGTTCTGAAATTCTTGCTGAAATCAACCGTGAAGTAGTCCGTACAATCTATGTCAATTCAAAACAGGGTGCAGCTCAGAACACGACTACATCCGGTATCTTTGACCTAGACACAGACTCCAACGGCCGATGGTCAGTTGAGAAATTTAAAGGTCTTATGTTCTCTATCGAGCGTGATGCCAACGTAATTGCACGTGATACTCGTCGTGGTAAAGGTAATATTATCCTTTGCTCCGCTGATGTTGCTTCTGCTCTTTCGATGGCCGGCTTGCTTGATTATACATCTGGTCTTTCTGACAGTCTTACAGTAGACTCCACAGGCAACACATTCGCTGGTACATTGAATGGTCGCTTCAAAGTCTATGTCGATCCTTATGCAAATATGGGCGCACCTTATGGTGGTTCTGGAGCAAGTGAGTTCCAGTACTATGTTGTTGGTTATAAGGGCTCGTCTCCATATGATGCTGGTTTATTCTATTGCCCGTATGTGCCGTTGCAGATGGTGCGTGCCGTTGGTGAGAATAGCTTCCAGCCGAAGATTGGCTTTAAGACTCGTTATGGTATGCAGGTTAATCCTTTCGCACAAGCCGCCGCTGCTACAGATGGTGCTGGTGCTCGGGACTCCAACGTGTACTACCGTCGCGTTCAGATTGCTAACCTTATGTAAGAGAAGTCTTATTACAAAAAACATTCGCCATAATAATATTATAAAGAATGTGATTTTTGGACCCCAACCTCCACCGCGGTTGGGGTTTTTTTATTATAAAAATGTATAAATTTTCTGATAAACATATTTGTGAAGAATGCCTTTATGAGCATTTTCCTACAAAGGCCGAGCGTATTATCTGGAGGTCTATAACAGAAGTTGATTATTTAGATTCTAAAGTGAAGAAGGTTCAATCTACATTGGCCCGGGCAGACCCTAACCGTAATGATAATGAGCATGAAAGAAAAATTGCTCAACGACAGGCGGATAAGATGATGCAAAAATATGATATGGTGAAAGTGGTATGTGATTGGTGTAATGATAAATAGTAAGAATAAAGGTATCTTTCCGTATGATAAGCTCTACGGGTACCAACAAGGAGAAATAAAATGGCTAGTACAAGTCAAATTTTAAGAAATAAAAAACAAGGTAGTTTTGTCGTAAAGGTTGAAGGTGATGATGCTGCTACAACAAATTTAGATGCATCAGCTCTTACAGGTTTGCCGGCCGACGGAACAGCTACATTACGAAGAGCGATGTGGACTATGGCAAGTGGCGCTATTACAGTAACTTGGGATGGGGCTACAGACGCTGTAGCAGCAAGGTTTTCGGGTAATGGAAATTGGAATCTAACACAGAATCCTCCAGTGATTGCTAATAATGCTACAGATCCTACTGGTGATATAGTGATAGCAAAAACTACAGCTTCTGTCTATTCAATAATTTTAGAATTCGGCACTGGTGCTTATAAGGAAGATGCCGCGGCATAATTAGATGGCTCAATCATCAACTTTACCTTCTACGGGTGATGTGAATCCGTTACAGAGGCAGCCCACAACTTTTGATTTTGCTCAGACTAATCAATTTAAAGTGTATCTGCCTATCTTCCCTACGATGGAATGGTTTGTGGTGCGTGCTAATATTCCTGGTGTTACACTAGGACAAACGGTACAAGCCACACCATTCACGGATTCTCCTGTGTCTGGAGATAAACTCCAGTATGATGATTTTAATATGACGTTTTTGGTAGATGAAAAGTTAGAAAATCTTATGGAGCTGTATGCTTGGATGATGAATATTGGATTCCCTTTTAGTCGTAATCAGTTTAATAGATTGGAAAGGCCGGACAATTTGAACATGGATACAAAATCAGTATATAATTCTTCTGTGGGTAGAAATCTTCCAACAACAGATTCTAATTTATATACTGATATTCTTATGACCGTAATGTCCAGCAAGAATAATGCTGTAGCTAATGTGGTTATTTACCGAGCTTTTCCTATTAATTTGAGTGGTATGGATTATAGTTCAGCTGAAAGTGATACAACATATGCTGAGTGTACAGTAACATTTGCTTACCAGTGGTACGATATACAATCTGTATAAATAAAAATAGAAGCAGTGTATGTCCTCAGTATTGGATATAATCTTCTAGACAATATTATTATTAAAGTAGAAGTATATTATAGCTAAATGCATGCAATTAAAGGCGCGAGAGACCTCTGGCTGCTTCGCCTTTTTATATTATGGACTTTGAAGAATTACGAAAGCAAATTGATATTGATTTGAGGATAGATGATACTGAGTTGGATTTAGAAAGTATCAGGACTCCGCAGATACACAACAAGTATTTGCAATTATACACCAAGTATTCCTTACAACTCAAGAAAGCTCGGGACGATTACAATTCTTTGTATCGGACCAAATGGGAGTATTATACAGGCAAAGCTGAGCCTGAGGTGTATAGAGAAAATCCTTTTGACATAAAGGTACTCAAAGCTGATGTGGGAATCTACCTCAACTCTGATTTGGAATTACAACAACAGAGTCAGAGAGTAGAATATGTAAAACAATATGTAGATTATTTGGAAAGAATACTACGAGAGATAACAAATAGAGGATTTCATATAAACAACACCATAAAGTGGAAGCAATTTCTGCATGGTGAGTGATAGTGGAAAAAGTAATACTTGAAAAATTTGATGAAGCATATCTCAGGATTAAATGTGAGCCTGGAGTCAGTAAGGAGTTATCTGACTTCTTTACATTTACCGTGCCGGGAGCGAAATTCATGCCATCCGTCCGACGAAAAATATGGGACGGAAAAATCAGACTATATTCTGCTGGTACTGGTAAAATCTATCTGGGATTATTACCTTATGTATGTAAGTATCTCAAGGAGCAAGGATGTAAAATCTCCTTCAGTGACAACCTTACCCGTCCACCAAAAATTAATAAAGACCTCGCGACAAAGTTTATCAGGTCTTTACAAACGGGTGACCTCAAGGCAAGAGAATATCAAATAGATGCCATACTCAATGTAATAGAGAATGAGCGAGCACTGATATTATCTCCTACTGGTTCAGGTAAATCATTTATCATTTATGCCTTGGTCAGGCACTACATAGACTACCTCATATTCACCAATGGTATCCCAGGCAATAACCGGGTACTGATAGTCGTACCTACAACCAATCTTGTCGAGCAGATGTATACAGATTTTGCTGATTATGGTTGGACTCCAGATAAACATTGTCATAAGCTATATGCAGGTTCAGATAAAGAAACAGAGAAAGAAGTTATCATATCCACGTGGCAATCCATCTACAAACTGGATAAAAAATACTTCAGTCAGTTTGGTGCTGTGATTATTGATGAGGCTCATTTAGCTAAGGCAAAGTCATTGACCGGCATTATGACCAAACTGAACCATTGTAGATATCGTATTGGGCTCACAGGCACATTAGATGGCACAGAGGTTCACAGATTAGTATTAGAGGGTTTGTTTGCGGTACATAAACAAGTCACAACCACCAGCCAGTTGATAGAAGATAAACATTTATCCAATCTAAACATACAATGTCTGGTATTGAAACACCACCAAAGTAAAAGATTTCTTATGCCTTATGAAAAGGAAGTAGCATTTCTAGCTGAAGATGAGTCCAGAAATAAATTCATATCTAAACTGGCATCTACTCAGGAAGGCAACACTCTGGTGCTATGTCGTTTTATCAGACAATTAGAGCTGCTGGAAGAGCTCCTCTCAACCACAGATAGAGAAGTTTATATGGTGTATGGTAAGACACCTGTAGACGACCGAGAGAAGGTGCGTCAATTGGTAGAGTCTGGTGATGACATTATCGTGTTAGCATCTTATGGTGTATTTTCTACTGGTATCAACATCAAAAGACTACATAACATCGTGTTTGGCTCACCTTATCGTAGTCAAATAAAAGTCCTACAGTCAATAGGTAGAGGACTAAGGACTTCAGATGATAAGGAGATTCTAAAAGTGTTTGACTTAGCGGATGATTTAGTGTATAATGGTAGAGATAACTACACAATTAAGCATTTTAGAGAAAGAATAAAAATATATGCTGAACAGGACTTTTCGTATGATATTGTCCAGGTAACACTAAAGAGATAAATAAACCGTGGAAGAAATAGCAAATATTGAAACACAAGCAACACCATACAAAATACTAAAAATGGTGAATGGGGATTCGGTTCTCTGTAAAATACTGCAGGAATCTGATAACGCTATTGTAGTAGAATGTCCGATGAATATAGTAAAATCTACTATTACGGATAAGACTAGTCATGTAGTAGAGCATACTGGTTTAGAGCGTTGGATTAATTTTACTAAAGATATCAGTTTTATTATAGATAAAGAAAAGATAATGGCTTTTGGTGATCTAGCACCTGAAATCTTATTGTATTATAAAATGGTATCTTCCAGAGTAAAGGCTGAGATAGAAGAAAATAAAGATGATGACATGGATGAAACACAGTTTCTACAGAAGATGGAAGAAAATGCTAGAAGGGTTCGTGATTTACTTGGAGTTTCTGATGGAGAAATGGAGATGGAAGAGCTGTTTGATGAACTGAATGAGGAAGATGTAGAAGCTAGAATAACACACCAACCTACTAAAAGGATTCTTCATTGAGCGCTATACCTATCTTTGGCTCAAACACTGCTGTATATTATACCATATAAAAATATATAAGTCAAGCATAAATGGAAAAAGGTTTGAATATAATTTCTATCACGGATATCATAGAGCAAAAGGTCCGTAAGCAAAAAGAGTTAGATTTTTATAATTCTCAATTAGAAGAATTACAACGTAAGAAGTTTTGGATAGAAAAAGAGATTCATTTAGCTGAGTTTATTATATCTGCCGTAAAGAATGAGATTTCACCACAGGCTTTTGTGAAGGCATTAATAGAAGCTGAATTAGGTACAGATGAAGATTCTTAATATGGAAAAACCAGAACATAAACACATAATTATCAGGGCAGAGGTAAATGATCCACCTCAAGAGAAAGATGGGGAATCTCTGGCTACATGGATAGAAGAATTGATTGATAAGATTGGCATGAAATTGTTACATGGGCCACATTTTGCTTATGTTGATGTTGAGGGAAACAAAGGACTAACTGCAGTTGCTATTATAGAGACCAGTCATATTGCTGTCCATGTATGGGAAGAAGTTTCTCCTGCATTGATGCAGATGGATGTGTATACTTGTGGGCCATTTGATCCACAGATTGTATTTGACTTCTTAAAGGCCTTTAGTCCAGTTAAAATAGAATGGAAATATATGGACCGAGAGTTTGATTTAAAAACTATTGATGTCGGTTCTTGGAGTAAAAATAAAAACTCTTGACAATCTACTTTAGCCGTGTTATTATATAAGTGTCTAAAAAATAAAAAGTAGGCATTTTATATGAGTTTAAGAAAAACCGTCTATCTCGCCGGCCCTATTGCCGAGTGTGATGACAAAGAAGCAAATGAATGGCGTGATTGGGTGACAAGCCGATTGCCGTATGGTATTATTGGTATTTCACCACTCCGTTGTGAGCCATTAAAAGAGGGTATGAGGTATACAGATCCGGGTGCCACAGAAAAAATGTGGTCCGATCCTAGAGCAATAGCAACCAAGAATTGGTTAGATACTGAATCGTGTGATTTGGTTCTAGCCTATCTCCCACAAGAATTGAATGAACGGCGACCATCATATGGTACCGTGATTGAAATTGGTTGGGCTATTGGTTTGAGAAAGCCCCTTGTAGTGGTATCAGATGATGAATATCTAATGGAACATCCACTCATTCAACATAATGCTTCTTGGAGATTAGATAATCTTGAGGATGCTGTAGAAGTTATTACAGGTCTTTTTGGAGATTATGTACAATGAGGAATATCCGATGGCCGCAAAGAAGAAAAAGAAAAAACACCATTATGTAGATAACAAGAAGTTTTTGGAAGCAATAATCGAAAGAAAAGAATTGATAGCTGAGGCAGAAGCTCAAGGCGAACCTAAGCCACAGATTAGTAATTATCTAGGAGAGTGTATCCTGAAGATTGCTAATCATTTGTCTTATCGTCCTAACTTTATCAATTATACTTACCGTGAGGAGATGATATCAGATGGTATCGAAAACTGCTTACAGTATATAGATAAGTTTGATCCCAACTTTTCTACTAATCCTTTTGCTTATTTTACACAGATTATTTACTACGCATTTATTCGTAGGATTCAAAAAGAAAAGAAACAGCAATCTATTAGAGAAAAATTACTGAAAGAAACTGGTATAGAAAATAGAATTGCTTTACAGAAACACGATGATGAAAGAGATTTTCAACAGAGTTTCGATGAAATGTTGGACAAGTATGTATTCCATGCTGACGAATAGGATTTTTTATGTTAATAGCGTTGATAAGTGATACTCACTTTCAAGGAAAAAATGACAACCTACAATATGCTGAATTCCAAAAGAAATTTTATGACGAATATTTTTTCCCCACTTTAGATAGGGAGAATGTTAAGACCATCATTCATATGGGTGATGTGTTTGATAGACGTAAGTATTCCAATTTCAATACACTGAAGTTGGCAAAGGAAATGTTTTTTGAGCCAGTCAAGGTTCAAGGCATAGATTTACATATTATTTTGGGCAACCATGATTGTTATTTTAAGAGTACCAATGAAGTAAATTCGGTTGAGTTGACTTGTTCTGAATATGTTTTTAATTTATATAAGAACACACCTCAGGTAGTAGACTTTGATGGTTTAAATATTTGTTTTATTCCATGGTTAGCATCAGATAATAAGGCGAAGTCAATAAGAATTATCTCTAAAGCAAAGGCAGATATAGCAATGGGACATTTGGCTATTGTTGGAGCTGAAATGTTAGATGGTGTTGTTAATGATTCAGGTTTAGAGAAGGATGATTTTAAGAGATTTGAGCGTGTATTCTCCGGGCATTTCCATTTACAGAGTGATGACGGGCATATCAGATATGTTGGTGCTCCGTATGAAATAACATGGGCAGATTGGCAAACTAAAAAAGGTTTTCATATTTTTGATACAGACACAAGAGAGTTTAAGTTTTACGAGAACCCATATAAATTATTCCAGAAAATTTATTATGATGATACAAAAGAGAATGTATTGGAGAAGGACTTATCTCCTTATGAAGGCTCTTATGTAAAGATTGTAGTAATCAATAAGTCAGATTTTTATACCTTTGATAGATTTGTAGACAGGTGTTATGCTGAAGGTAATTTTTATGAGCTAAAGATTGTTGAGGATTTCAGTGACCTTGATCCAGATACTATAGCAGATACCAGTTTGGAAGAAATAGAAGATACATTATCATTATTGGAGCGTTATGTGGATGAGATTGATAGTAAGGCATTGAATAAGAAAAAACTCCATAGACTGTTGAAGTCGTTGTATGTAGAGGCTAATGAAGTTGAATGATTAAGTTTAAGTCAGTAAAGTTTAAAAATTTCTTGAGTACAGGGAATACACCCATAGAGATAGAATTGGATAAACACCATTCAACTTTAATAATAGGAGACAATGGTTCAGGCAAATCTACTATGTTAGATGCTTTGACTTTCGGTTTATTCGGTAAGCCCTTTAGAAAGATAAACAAAGACCAATTGGTAAATAGTGTGAATGGTTCAGATTGCCGAGTTGATGTGGAGTTTAGTATTGGCAGAAAGAAGTATCACATAGTCAGAAGCATTAAACCAAATAAGTGTGAAATCTATATGAATAATAAACTGATAGACCAGGACGCTAGTGTGCGGGACTATCAGCGCCATTTAGAAAACAACATACTCAAATTGAATTACAGGTCGTTTACTCAGGTGGTTATTCTAGGTTCATCATCTTTTGTTCCATTTATGCAGTTGACACCATCCCATAGGCGTGAAGTGGTCGAGGACATTTTAGACATTAAGATTTTCTCTATGATGAATGTATTACTCAAGCAACGAAGAAAGGAATTGAAAATCCGGCAACAAGAAATAACTTATGAATATGAATTGTTGATTAGTAAAATTCAGTTGACCCAGGACCATATCACAAAGACAAAAGAGAAAGGCAAAACATCTCTTATATCTTTAGAGAAAAAGTTAGAGAAGAACCAGCTAGAGTATGATAAGATTAAAAAGGAAGCAAGTGATCTAAAGGCCAAATTCAATGATTGGAATACAAACATCAAACCGAAACAGGAAAAGTTGGATGAAGATACACAAAAAATGTCTTCCTTCAAGTGGAAGTTGCAAGACAAGGCGAGTAAGGCTAGACAAGAGATAGAATTTTTTGAGAAGAATGATGAGTGTCCAACTTGTGAGCAACACATAGATGAGGAATTCAAGAAGCAGGCCATAGAGGATAGAAATGTAAAACTGGCAGCCAATGATATCGCTTTAGGTGAGTTAGTTGCTCAAGTATCGGAGATGGAAGACCGAAGTAAATTATATGAGGACATACGAAAAGATGCTAGAGATTGGGAAGTAGAGGCGGCAAAGAAAACATCATCATCAAACTCTATTATCAATTTTAGTGATGAATTGGTTGAGCAGATGGACTCTATCAAAAATGTAGATGGTGAATTGTCAGAAGATAAAACTAAACTCAAAACTTATAAGGAAGAGATGACTACGGTAGAGAAAGAGAAGAATAAGATGACAGAAGATGGTAATTATTTTACCATAGCCAAACAACTTCTTCAGGACTCCGGCATCAAGACCAAGATTATCAAAAAGTATCTCCCCATAATGAACCAACTTATCAATGGTTATCTAAACAAGTTGGAGTTCCAGGTGAAATTCAATTTAGATGAGCAATTCAATGAAACGATACAGAGTAGATTCCGTGATGTGTTTGGCTATGCTAACTTTAGTGAAGGTGAAAAAATGAGAATAGACTTGGCACTTCTCTTTACATGGCGACAGATAGCCAAGATGAAGAATAGCACCAACACCAATCTCCTTATCCTTGATGAAATATTTGACAGTAGTTTAGACGCCAATGGCACAGAGGAATTCCTAAGGATACTGGACACACTGTCAAATGAGAATGTATTTTTAGTTTCACATAAAACAGATTTATCCATTGACAAGTTTGAGCATATGATTATGTTTAGAAAAGAAGGTAATTTTACACAGGTGGTATCATAATGTTTCCGTATATGGGTGGCAAAAAACAACACTCAACATGGATAAGTCCATATATACCGTCTAACATAAAGACATATGTGGAGCCATTCGGTGGTGCTATGTGGGTCTATTGGATGTCAAACAAGACTCCTGTAGAAACTAATGTCTATAATGATTATAACAGGCACCTATGTAATGTGTTTAGTTGTGCTAGTGATGACCCAGATTTATTCAAGGGTGTATTGATGTCCTATTATGATGACTTACACAACCCTGAGAAGTTTGAGCAGTATAGAGATGAGGTCTTTTCTTACAGGTCTATTAGGTTTGATATACCCGACTTCAATATGGCTGCCAAGTATATGCTTTTACAGATGCAGATATTTACAGGTGGGGATAATCTAACTGAAAAGAGTAAGATTTACATAGAAACAAAATACAAAGAGAAATACAAAATCTTCACAGAGAAGCTAGGTGATGACAAATATCTAAAAAAGCTAGCCAAACTAACCGTAAAGAATGATGATTATCGGAAAATAATAACTGAGTATGATAGTAAAGACACTTTCTTTTATGTGGATCCACCTTATTATAACATGGAACATTACTATACTGAGGATGATTTCGACCACGCAGACCATATGGATTTGCTTCGGCAACTGCGCAGCACCAACGCGCGCTGGGCCCTTAGTTATTACCACTTTCCAGACTTGGAAATAGTGCTTCCACGCGATGAGTTTGTGTGGCATGAGGAAAAAACCCATTCTATTAACGCTCGAGTTTCTTCTGCAGAGAGGACAGAATTATTGATAATGAATTACCCAATGTCCTTGACATTTCTTTGAGAATGTTGTATAATATAGATATGAATTTAGTTAAAGAATTAGATCCAATTTTGAGGAAAAAGGTTTCTTTGTGGAACTTTGAGGATCCATCTATGGATCCAAAAGAATTGGTGAAAGAGCTACAGGACGCACGGCGCGCAGGTCCGGGAGTTGGCCTCGCCGCTCCTCAGGTTGGTTTGGATACCAGTGTTATTGTAATCGGTATGGGCAATTTACAGACTGAAGGTGTTGAAGATTTTTCATCTGCTTATTTCAACCCCAAGATTACAGAGTTTGGTGAAGAAACTATGTATATGATTGAGGGCTGTTTGAGTTTTCCTGACCTGTTTGTAAAGGTCAAACGTCCCACAGATATTGTATTGGAGTATTATGATGTGGATGGTACTAAATATGAGGAGAGATTTGTGGGTATGACTTCACGGATTATCCAGCATGAAGTAGACCATTTAGATGGTATTACTTTTATTCAAAGGGCTAATCGGCATCACTTGCAGACAGCCCAAAAGAATCGTAAACTACTACAACGTAGGAGAAAGAATATTGATCAAGCGGAATAAATTAGTAGATTATTTAGCTACTCAACTGGCCAAGTTTTTACCGAATATAAAGATTCAGTATGAGCACGTTGCGGACCATGATTACATTACATTAGTGGCATGGGCTGAACAGTGGGAGCCAAAAGATGTTTATGAACTTGCTTACAAACAATCGAATTTAGATTTTTTCCAGACTTGGGATGAATGGTCGGCCGATATGCGGCCTTTACCTTTAGCAGTTAAGACTGAATTGCAGAGGGCTTTGAAAATTCATCAGCGCGCTGGAAATTTAGAACCACTGAGAGCATATGCTTTTGTTCTCAAATGGCTCTCCGCTTTAGGATGGGTCATCTTGTGGAGTGTATTTGTTATTATGTCAATAGTAACATTTGCATAAATAGAAGTGAGAAATGCCTTCGGGGTTTCTCAATTTAACCTTGCTTGATATTTAAGGAGGATACTGAAATGGTAACTACACAAGCACTCGCAAACGTATTCGATCACTTTGATCGGAATCTTTTAACCCCCTATGCTGTAGGTTTTGACCGTGTCTTTGACCGGCTACAAGACTACGCATCACACCAGGCTGCATCAACTGGTTTCCCACCCTACAACATTCGTAAGGATAGTGATACAGATTTTACTATCGAACTGGCCCTTGCCGGTTTGTCCCGTGATGACCTAGAAGTTGAGGTCGGTGATGGGGTTCTTACAGTTCGCACTAAAGCCAAGAAGGAAGAGGCTGATGATGTAGAACTTTTACATCGTGGTATTTCATTTCGTCAGTTCAGCCGTAAGTGGACTTTGGCGGATGATATCGTTGTGAAAGATGCAAAGATGGAAAATGGGATGCTCTTGATTAATCTTGAGAGAGTTATCCCAGACGAGAAAAAACCAAGACTCGTAAAAATAGGTTAACATTAAACACACACACAGAGGTACAATAAAAATGAAAGAGATAATTGCTTTATTATCAGCTTGTGCTATAATAGCTTTTATTTATTTAACACCCGCCTTTTTATGGGTGATATTTTAACACACTTACACACAGAGGAAATTATGATGAGTGAAAATAAAACAACTGAAACACAATGGCAGAAATTTGCCGATGCGGCAAAATTGCCACAAGTAACCCTTAATAAGAATGGTTATGAAATTCGTACAGAACTGCTTGGTATGGCCAAGGAATTTGTACAGAATGATTACCATGCAAAATGGGGTCAGTTTGAAACCAGTATCCATACTGAAGATAACGAATATTTGGTAACAAAGGTAGAAATGCCTACGGTACCCGGCGTCGAACAGATTATGGATACAGCTCAGAAATTTTACGATTTTGTTAATCAAAAGAATTGATTGAGTATATGGAGTGGGCTAGCCAATAACGGAGGGCACACCAAAATTACCCCTAGCAGTTAAGAGCTAGTCCACTCCATTTTTTATGTTTCTTTTTGATATAATCACAGGTATGGTTACAGGCCTTATTGTTGGTGGTATTATAGTTTTTCTAATGACATTTTCAGAAAGACGAAAAGAAAAAGAAAAGAAAAAACCTCGCCGTCCTGGTTGGGGTAGGTAAAATGCTTGACATATTTTTTTAAATATGAGATAATAATATTATGAGAATTTGGAGATGAATAGAAATGGATAGAAATGAATTGATGGCAGAATTTTGTGCGTGTATCGCTAGAGCGTTTGAAATATCAATCTTATTAGGTATTCCAAATCCTTTTGACAAGTCAAAATGGAGAGAGATGATTTGGGCCAATAAGTATAACCTTGATCTATTTACAGGTGCAAGTGGTGGTAAAGATAATGACGAAACTTATGGTGCTGATGCACTTTCTACAGAAGAAACTGATATAGTACCAGCCGGTGTAAAGAATGAATTGAAAACAGCTACTATGACAGATGTGCATAGAGAGAAATATGAATGTGGTATTTTGAAGAAACAATATGGTATGGTGTATAATGGCGCATATGATTATAAATCTATTAATCGATATAAAGATACTACACATTGGTTATCATTATTTAATGGAGCTGAAATGGTGGGATCAGTTATAGTACCTACAGAATATGTTATAGAACAGCTCACGAAAAATTTAGATTATGATAACAAACGTAGAGCGAATGGAGAAAATGTAACCACCAATTGTAATACTGTAAAGGTTCAGTTTGCAGATAGTGTACCTTTGATTGGTGAGTTATATGCTTAATAATTTAGATTGTTTAGAGTACCTTAAAACACTAGATTCCAAATCAGTAGATTTGGTATTGGTAGACCCACCTTATTTTGGAATAGTAGATAATGAGTGGGATAACCAATGGCCTACTGAATTTGGATATCTAGGATGGTGTCAACAGTGGAGTGAAGAATGTGCTAGAGTACTCAAAGACAATCGAATGATGGTAGTATGGGGTACTCTTAAGACCGATACTTTTATAAAATATAAATTAAGCGTACTCAATCGGATTGATTCTTTGGAGCCACAGACAGAAATTATTTGGCATTATAATTGGGGTGGTAGAACAAAAGCTAACTTTGCTAGAAAGAGTGAACTTGTTTGGTGTTATTCTAAAGGCAAGACTTTTCTTTTTAATAGTGATGATGTTCGTATTGAACGAAAAATGAAAAAGAATATGCGTACTGGTGAAGATTATGAGAAAGGAACTATACCTACAAACGTATGGGAATTTCAAAATCATACTACATCAAAAGAGCATTGTGGTTGGCACCCTACTACAAAAAATCTAGATGTTTTAGAAAGAATAATTAAAGCCTATAGTAATACAGGTGATATAGTATTAGATTGTTTTAGTGGTTCTGGTTCAACAATGATAGCGGCAGCCAAAGCTGGTAGAAAATTTACTGGCTGTGAAATTGATAAAGATTATTTTGAAAAATCAAAAGAGAGATTTGAAAATTTAGTTCCTATGGCAGACCGATTTTCTCTTGACAATGAATGAAAAATGGTGTATAATTAATATTATGAGCATAGATTATAAATTTAAAGAAAGTGAAGTTTTGAAAGAATTG
>Ga0208920_1000121_pt1 | contig 22628 bp, 16 predicted proteins | sample 19_taG_FD_184094 | JGI IMG/M metagenome (GOLD analysis project Ga0208920, IMG submission 184094) | Marine viral communities from the Subarctic Pacific Ocean - 19_ETSP_OMZ_AT15317 metaG (SPAdes) (version 2) | ecosystem: Environmental > Aquatic > Marine > Oceanic | place: Pacific Ocean | collected...
CCATATTCGGCAGCACTGAGTGGTTTGATAGTGACAAGGTATTGCATACACGAAATAGGGTAAATGGGAATAGGTTATATAGCAACCCTACGAAAGCAATAGGTCGAAATGTAGAAAGAGTAGGAAGAGGCAGAAAGAATCGTAACAGTGTTCCATTTAGATGCAGCGATTGCAAAAAAGCTTGGCAAAAAGTGGATGAAACTTATAACAAGGGTATTAGTTACTTAGCAAAAAGTATATGGAAAAATATACCATTAGACGATAGGAGGTGTCCAAATTGTGAATAGAGTACCGAAGAGTAAGGGTTCAATAACCATACAATTAAGTATTGATGAGATAAAGAATATAATATTTAGCTTACAAAGCATAGCTACTCACAATATTGAAAGTAAGGAAATCTACAATGATAAATATGCTAGCTTAGTAAATGACCTATCAATTGGCTTGGCAGATTATTATAAAAGAGAAAAGGCTATCCATGAATGGGATAATGAACTTAAATCCGAAGGATAATTTCGTGAGACTATGCGACGCCTGTGATCGACCAGCAGAATACGAATATACTGACTGGGATGAAGAAGAACAAAGGACAATTACGATTGGATTTTGTTGCGAAACAAATCACGAAATATTCGATGAATTACGTCACCGGATTGAAACGGAAATACGAGACTTAGTAGATACGTTTGAAGGCAGGAAATCATACCCACAAAAACTACCTATTGACGAAGAGTCTCAGCATGGAATACCGGAAGACGACCAAATAGCAAAAGCTCACAAGTTTATCAAAAAGATAGGGCTAGATGACTATCCTTATGATGAAGAGTTCTAAGAGGTTAAAACTAAAGTGCCTAAAACAATAAACGCTCAGGTTAAGGTAAGAAGTAGTTGGCTGGTGGGTACTACCGAGTTTTAACCTAAATTTAGGAGAAAATAATGATAAGCTTTGAAGGAAAAACTGCGCAAAAATATTGCTCAAATTATCGTCGTGGTATATGTGAAGGTGTACACATAGAGGCCCAAGCCATTAAGGGTTTCACCACTCCTGTCCTCCTATACATCGACGATAAGAAAGCTGGGAAGAAATGTACAACCATTGTAGAAAAATGTGGTTTTTACAAAAGTGTTGTTCTTCCCGGAGTGCCATAGATCCTCCATCTATACGGCAAGTAGGGCTCCCATGAAAATGGGAGTTCTACTATTTTTTTTCACTCTCTACAAAATATCTGCGATTATTCGACCTATTTACTATTAACAGAATGACTGTCAATAGCCCTAAAACGCCGTTTACGGGACTTTCTTGGTCAACCCTGTACATATACTAGTATAAATCATTTTAAAGCGAATTTTGGAAAATTTACCCCAAAATTGAAACTGGTTTTTAAGAAACTTTTCGGGAGCCCCAGTGGCTCGAAAACAGACTTTAATTGAGTTTTCATTCTTCCCTATACGGCTTTGTAGTCCTTGTCTTGCTTTTTCGCAAGCTAGAAGACCAATCCTTATTTTTTATCCTATCAATTTTTATTTGATCAATTCTGGGGTCTTTCGATCCCATCTTTAAATTATGTTCATAAGTACCCATTGAAATTCGTTCTCTCGCCATTTTTTTTAATGTCGATCTAGAAAATTTAGATTCTGCCGTAGCTTTACGTATTGCACTAGCCATATCCTTCGAATATTTCGGGCTCCTTACCATCTTGAGATATCTCCAAGCAACCTTCGCAGATTTTTTTAAAAAAATATTAGCAACCATTATTTCTCCTCTTTAGATTTTTAATAGCGCCTTCCTCCCAAGAAATTTAGCACCCTTGATACCGAGCTTTAACGCCAACCTACGTGCCTCTTTTAAATCATTTGCTTTAAGTGCTGCAAGAAAGCGTGACCTTAATGATTTCCTTGCATAAGTCCTAACTTTCTTCATCTTACTAGCATTAGTACTCCTGGCTACATTAAAATGCTGGTTTCTCTGAACATGTGAACTTTTTAGCACATCATATTTATCGCTAACTAAGATGTCATGTAAAAATCCACCACGAGGGCCTTTCCACAACTTAATATTTACATTAGTTCCACCGACTAAATAATGAGGTTTATAGGCTGAGCTATAATTTAACACAAGCTCGCCATTCTTGCCGACACTAAAATTCTTCATAAATTTACTAACTTCTTCTTCTCTAGATGCAACATTGGCATGCAATCTATTTACGCCTCTAAGACGAGTTCCCATTTGACCTATTCTATTTTCAGCTTGCCCTCTTACTGCATCCAGGTCATGTAAATCAACACCACTTCTCAATACTTTATCAGCCATCTTAAACATGTGATCTTTTCTGGCGGCCTTTATAAGCTGACTCTTGTCACCCCCAACATTTAATATGTTACTAACAGATGCCTTTGCATCACCACTAAGACCCCATTTATTTATTGCACCCTCATGTCCCTTAAAAATAGTCTTTACATCTGTTCTTGTTGGCCTAGAAAGACCCTTCTCAACCATTAGAGAGCCACTATACTTGTTACCCATTGTATATCTTACGAGCTGATTTTTTAATATCTCATGTCTACCAAGCCTCTTGTATTTACCAAGACCAAACCTTTTTGGCTTTTCTCCCTTTAACTCTGCAAATTCAGCAGCTTGTTCTATTTTAATTTGGTTCGCAGCATGATTTAGCTCGGCTGGAGTAGTATGACCCCAGTCTCTCATAATTTTCTCAGTATATTTTATTTTAGCAGAGTCAGACATACCTTTAGGAAACTCATCTGGATTGTTCTTAATAAATGTCTGAACTTCATTCCTCCAGTTGTTCAACATGTGACCCAAAAATAATCTACCTTTCTTTGCACCCTTGCTATAAAAATCTTCTATTAAAGTACTTCTCCTCTCTGGAAGAGCACTTAACATCCTTGTTATGGGAGTATGTTTTAGAGCATGGGTCCCACCAACTACTGCCCCATAAACACCTGCAGCACCCAATAAACCACGCTCTACATCTCTATCCATTATAGAATTCCCCTAGGATAACGCTGTTTCTTTTCCTTCTCTTTCTTGGACTGCCTAGCAAACTGTACATAAGGAAGACCACTAATTTTTTCCACGCCATACATAGGATTCTCAAGTACGCCACCTGGGCCTACAACATCTTTGATCATGCGACCGAAGGGAAACATGGTGTAAATATAATAGTTACTTAGCTTAGCATAGTCATCTGTAACAATACCTTTAAATAGCGGGGGTAGCATTCTTAGTGCCGGGGGAGTTACCATCTGCAAAGGTTGCAGAGGGTGGGGATAGGCACCAAAGAATGCTCGCTCCCGCTCTTTATCATCGCCGAACATAAACTCGGCTGTATCTTGGAACCAATTCCAAGGGGCTGGCAATGCCATTTCAAATAAGGAATACATAAACACTGAGGCTAAAGATAACATGAAGAGGTCAGCAGTTGCCAGCCGCTGGAATCTTTCAAATTCTGCGGTTCCCTCTCGCCATCCAAATCTGGATGCATCCCTGATAACCTGGTTACGAAAAGCTACTGCATTCCAAGACCATAACTGAAACCTGGTCCATACTTTACCAAGTGCAGTAGCGGCAAACATAGGGCGGTGAGGTGCAGAGTATAAGAACTGTGTTGCCTTTACCCCCCTCTTTGCCATTTGAATCAAGTAAGGATGATCGAACTGTCTAATTGCCACACCAAACTTTTCACGAGCCTGTAAATAGTGTGCCATAAAAGCATCCCTACGTAGGGTACGTTCTGGGCGTCGCATAAACCACGCGGCTTTGTCAAATATACTTTTGCTGAGTCCATGTTCTTCCGCAAGAGAATATAAACTTTTGTCATCCATCTCTGGGTCGTTATTAATTTTTTTTCTTGCCGCCCTAAAAAACTTATCCCACTTTGCTCCCTTTAATTCAGGACTGAGGCCGGCTTCATAAATCATAAATTCTTCATGAACACCTTGTTTACGCACAAATTCCTCTACATCTTCCATGCTCATCCACTCTGGGTTAACATTTGTTTTTAGATACGCAAAGTTCCTTGCATTCTTAAGATTACTGTACCCAGTAGAGATAAGAGTATGTACAGTACCACCATAAAAGTTAGCTATTGCACTCTTAGGATGTGCAAGCAACGAAGCCAGCTCATATTTAGCCTCAAGATTTCCCCAATGTGCCATCTGTTGAAAGTCAAAACCCTGTAGCTCCTCTGGCAGTTTCGCATCCTCTTTAACTCCCAACCACTTTCTCATTCTATTTAACTTACCAAGGACAGCACTATCACTAACCCATGCATAGGGAGTGCCCTTAAGTTTCATACTGGGATTATCAATAACATGCTGTGGTATCTTGCTCGGGAACCCCATAGCTTGTCTAGCATAAAGATTGTAGAAGTTACCCCACGCATTTGTTAAGTCAACATCCCCATGTTTCTTGAGGTGGCCACTACGAAACTCCATAATAGCTGACCGGGCACCTATTTGTGAAATCGATCTATAATAAGTATCAATAATATTTTTCATGTAACTTTCATAAGCCTCTACATTTGCCTTCCAACCAGGGAAATGTGCTTTCCTATGAAACTGACTTCGTGCTCTCTTGTTTGCCTGGAAAAAAGTTAAGGTAGAATCCTTCTTTTTCTTACCGGCTGCGATCTCAGAATAAGCCTTCTCTACTGCATCATATGCCTCCCCCATTTGATCTACAGGTATCCAATCACCAGTCATCTGATGGAAATGAATCACTGTTTCCCTAACTTGTTGTCCACGCTCCTCTTTAGTTAAGGTAGGGTCATTCATTATTTTTTGTATATACTTATTACGTTCTTTCATGGCAATTTTCCTGTTGCCAAATATATGTGGATAATATTGCTTCGTAGGTAAGAACTGTGTAGGATCAAGAGTAAAGTTGGTTCTTATTTTTTCACTCTTACCAAGATCATTAGTAAGGCTCATTAAAACCCTCTTACTAATCTTCTGTATACCATCTACCCCGAGACCAAGATCAATCTTAGTCCCGTCCCTGGCAGCCGCCTCCATGTCTTTAATAAACTTATTTCTCAACTTATGTAAGCCCGCCATAGTGTTATTATCTAGCGAAAGATACTCTTGAATTCTCCCCTCATCACCTTTTAACCATCTCTTAGTAACCTCATTCTGTTTAGTAATAATTTCATTTATACTTTCAACGATTTCTTCGCCAGTCATTACCTTCGATTCCTTGCCAAGTATTACACGATATTTCTTGCCACGCAATGTTTTCCAATCCAACTCCTTTGCTGAATTTCTATACGCCTCCTCATAGGAACGATTCTCATCTCTTGGCTTGAGGTATCTTTGCCGTGTCTGCACTGCCATCTCATACAACGCATTACCATCTTCGACGCCTTCTAGATATGGAATGAGCCTATCCCGAAATATCTTTTTCTCTTCCTCGTATGCTTGTATAGACTGTTCCTGCGCTGCATGTGTGATATTCTCAAGCTTATCTATAGTTGAAGTAGGAACTTCTGCGCGGCCAGTAATCTCATTTCCAAACTTATCCTTGTATGGCCGCCTTACTTCCATGAGGTCCATCTCGTACCTTAATAAGTTGCGATGTATAGCCTCTGGGAACATATGATAAAACCAACCCGAAAGCTCTGGCCCCTTGTCCTTGCTTACTTTCTGGAACAAGCGCTGATACCACGTACCAGTACGAGTTTCTTTGAAGAACCTATTAAGATTACGAAAGTCTTCAAGATTCATTTCGTTTAGGTCCTTATTAAACAGTCCCCTAACAAGGCCGTTTAATTTCCTACCTACACTATTCTGATAAAACTCAAGATGATCTCTAATCTCTGCATACAACTCAGCTGGCTCACCTGACAATGGTTTATTCTTAAGCCCAACAAAGGGAGCATACTCGTCCAGGTATTGCTGAGTAGTCTCATCATAGTCTGACGCCTCAATAGCAGAACCCTTTATCCTCTTTCCATCCCTATCAAACAATGGCTGTGGTCGATCGGCCACCTCAGCTTCTTTTAAAACTCTATCCTGTGTCTTCTTATCGGGAACCCTAGCTGTCTTATTAAAAAGTCTTTCATAGTGTTCCATATACTTTCTAACACTATTTTCACTCACCGCATCAGAGGCAAGGCCAAGCCGGCTTGTAGAAGTATTATCAATATTTTTTTTGTAAGAGTCTAATATATTTATCATTCCATCAATGTTATCAACTTTCTGACCATTATATTCGCCGGTCTTTATCATCTGGTCTACTGCCTTCTCCATTTTTTCTACGGTCTTATGCCTACCCCTATTGATACTACCAAGTAAAAAAGCATCGAGCAAATCTTGCTCCTGTTTATTAAGAGACACTCGACGATCTTCAGGAACTTTTGGGTCACCGTATTTCTTCTTACGTATCATATAATTTATTCGAATCTGATCAGAAAGTGCGGAAACTCCTACCTCTCCAAAATATTCCTTCGCAAATCCTTCTGCTATCTGTCTTTCTTCTGGCGTTTTTAAAGCATCTTCCTCTGGAATTTTACTCCTATCTTTTGCCATAAGATATGATTCCTGTTTTAGTCTCTCTGCGAATTTGAATATATCATATATCTTTGCCGGGTCCATACCCTCTGCAATTTCAGCTAGCCTAACAACACTTGCCATGTCAGAAAGGTCATTAACAATAAAGTCTTCAGCCATTCTCACGACTGTCCGTAAGTCCTGCTCCCTTAACTCCAGGTCTTTTTCATTGTACTTAAAGTTATTTTCTGCCCTAGTCTTCGTTATTCTACTAAACTGCTTCCCACTAAGAATATTCTCTTTATAGTTTTCATTAGCAGGGTCTAATTGCTCTTTTAAAAATGTCTCATCCCAAAGTTTATGCTTTATTACCAAGTCTATATACTGACCTCTTGGAGAAGCAAGGGTACCCCTTCCCAATGCCTCTCTTAGCCACTCATACTGACCTAAGCTACTATGAAACTCATCATATAATTTTTTCAAACGATGGAATGGATTACCACCTTTTTCAGCTGCCTCAGAATCATAGATACGTTTAAATATATCATCAGACCAGTCTACACCCTTCAAGTCCACAGCAAGCTTAGCAAGGAATGTATTCTGACTCTCCTCAGGGATGCCATCGATTGGGTTAGTTGCATTATCTAGTTTCTCTCGTATTTCCTGGAACGTCCATCTCCTTTCTTCGCTACGATTTCTTCCATATAGCGCAGAGTTAATATCACCAAACTTACCAGCAAGGCCCATTCTTTTATGCTGCACTTGACGTCCCATTAGGTCGGAATTAAACTCCTTGCTAACTTTCCGATCCAATACATATCTTTTGCTCTTTCCACGCTGTGTATATACTTCCCAAGTAAATACACTATCAACCAAATTCTGATAAAATATATCTCTATTCTTTAATCCAGCTTCATCCATTGGATCACATGAAAAAGCTACTGCAGCACGTGCCAACCTACGGAAATTTGCTAATGCAGCCTCTCGTTCTTTTTTAGTATTACCCCGTGGGATCATTCTTATAATAGCCCTTGTACCCTTTCCAGTTGGTATCCACGGCTTTCTTAGCTCAATCTCATATTCATAATACCCATTCTTAGATGCCCTGGCAGCAGAATAAGCTGCACTAATAGTCGCTCTGTTAACTACAGCAGGCCCGAGTAACTCTCTCCCTGATGACGCTGCCTCCGAAAAGAACCTGCGACGCTGTGGGCTATACTGAAGAACTTGTTCTCTTATTGCTTGCTTTAACTCTTCTGCACGTGACTTGCCAGTTGGAGTAGTAGTGAAGGTGGAACGGAATTCTGCTTTTACTTGATCAGTAGTCTCCCCACCGAATTCATTCTTTTGATTGGCATACATATCTTTCCAGCTTTTCTTAAATCCATATTTGCTATCTCCGAAAAATCCAAATGCTTTATCACCATCAAAATCAGCACCCGCAAGAGCTTCCACAGTTTTTGGGTGGACTAAGACTCCATAGCCTCGCACCCCAGTAAATCCTTTAAATTCTAGGACATGTGCACCACTCAGAGAATCCATTGGTATACGAACTATTGTCGTGCGTAAAAGTTCCTTTACCTGTGGACGAAGGTTGCCAAAGCTCTTAGAAGAACTATTATACTCATCCCAAATCTCTCCTAATGTCTTCTTTTTATTCCCCCACAACTCCTCACTACGTATAACCATATCCCTGTAGCCGTTGTCAAGGAAAAAGATATTCTCCCCTCCCTTTTTCTTTAATTGCATTGTATTCTTCTGATGTCTTAAACCCAAATCAAATGGTCTCATTCTAGCTGAGAAACTATTATGTACCCTAGGTCTAGTAAGGCGATGAACAACATAATTTCTCATCGTAGCCATTCGATAATCTCTAGCATACTTATGAAGAACAGACGCAACACTCTCTCCAGAATATCTCATCATTCTGTCGTGGACTAATGAGTGTTGTGATATTTCAACGTTAGGATTTTGTGACTCGGAATAAGACATTTCTCCCGCTGCAACCATCTCGCTTATAATGTTAGTATTAATTTTTTGTATAGAAGCGTACGCAGCATTAGCAAATCCCTCTGCTCCAGGTTGCTTTATAGCATCTAATAGTGGACGTATACCAATGTTATCAATGTTCTTAATAAGCCCGGGGAGCATATCTTTGTTATCAGATGGTGACCTAAGATACTGTGCTAGTAGTTCATTATACTCGGCATCCCCATTGAACTCAGTATGAGAAAGAGTATTATACATATCATCTATTGCTCTTTCGTTTATTCTCCTATAAGCAAAAGGAGTAAGATTAGACATCATCTGCTTTGGAACTCTTTGGACATCAGTGCTATGTGAATCTACTTTATCAGAGAAGACACCCTTAAAAGATTCTATGGGAAGATTCTCTACTGTACCTATAAGCGTAGGTTTCCCATTAACCCACTTAAGTGTCCCAAGATTCCTTTCCCCATACTGCTTGGCTGATGACTCAGGTATTAAGAAATGTATCCCTGCCTTTTTCATAAACTTCTGTAGAGGCTCCGAAGCAGTGTGTACCATATACTTGCCTAGAATAGCACCCTTATTAGTTGGTGCGGCACCGTCCAGACTACTTACTATAAAAGATTTATGAGCACCTCCCTCAGATGGCATTCCCCAATCAGCATTCTGTGCATCAATGGCATCACTCCTACCATAAATAGCACCATCTCCCCATCGTAACTCTGCATCATCCTTTATTAAGGCTACATTCCATCCGCCTTGGTCGCTTAAATCATCTATTACCTTATTATTTTCCCCTTTAAAACTTCGTATAAATTCTGGGTTAGAAGAAAACCCACTTGTAAACCATATTTGTTGGCGCTTATTAAAGGCCTTAGCAGAATTAATAAAGCCATCCTTTAATACTGTTTTCAAATTATTAAAATCAGTTGAGTACCCATTTAATTCCAGTTCATACAATACATTAGAGATATATGCCCTCTTAAACATATCACTTGCTTCACCTGTTGTTAAAATCCACTCCTTCTGCCCAGTTCCTCCTGCACCCAGGGCTTCATTCCATTCATACATATCTTCTTCAAATGCTTTTTCAAAAGCGGATTGAGTTATTCCATGCTGCTCAAATATTTTACGTATTTCAGATATCTGTTTATCCAAGGATGTAACCTTACGACGAGGTATGGTCCTACGAACTTCCGATATTCTTGAAGTTTTACCTGTATGATATATAGTAAAGTCAGCACCAATCCCTTGTAGATAGCTTATAAACTGAGAATCTACACCAGGCATATCTCCAACTACAAACTTAACACCTAATTCATGAGCTTTCTTTAATGCTTCTTTCGTCTTTTTTTGTAGTGGCTTATTTTTTAAACTACCATTACGAGCCAGCATTACGACCTCAGAATTAAAGTCTGCTTGACCTAACTCATCTAAAGTAGTTTTTGACGAAGACGGACGGTCGTTAGCTAGTTCAACAATAGCAGAATCAGCAACTTTTCTCATTGCTTTGTCTTTCCCATCACCTTGAGGAGTTCCTTTGCCTTTATTTTCAAATCCTCCTATAGTTTTAAGAGATATAGTCCTAGCCCGAACCTTGGAGTAAGCTTCATGCAAGGCTTTTATAAATCTACTATTTAGCCCTCTGCCCGTCCATCTACTTTTTCTGTCATATGTTGCGCTTATCATATGCTTTGATTTTTTTATGAAATCCCTTCCACCCCTTATAGTAATCTCTGAAACAAGCTCGGGATACTGATCCAATTTTTCTGTTATAACCTCAACCATTAATTTATAATCTTGTGAAATCTTACCTGTTTTGTGAGCCTGATATGCCCCCTCAGCATCTTCATAGGTATTTCCACGAAATTTAATTGGGTATGCCTTAGGGAGATTGCCCTTCTGCCTGGCTAATTCTGTGGGGTTTGTAAGTGCTGCAATTATTCCCTTGTTATTTGAAGTTATATTCTCTCCCCTTATATCTCTACCCTTAGCCACTGTCTGTAGCTCCACTCCCGCAGTTTCAGGATGGTACTTTACAAAGTACTGCCTACCAGCATCACCCTTACCACCATAATAAAAATACCCCCTCTCATCCATTGCTTTAAAATTATTTGCATGGTAATCCTGGAACTTCCGTAGCGCAAGGCCTTTAACAAGAGTATAATAACCTTCTGTTCCTTTTTCTGATATTAACTGATCTTGAGCCTCTCGATAAAAATGGTCTGCCAACACAATAAGCTCAAGCTCTACATTACCTCTATTGGGTATCGTCACAACTGCATGGTCTAAGATCATATACGCACGGTCAGAAGATTCCTCACCATTTCTTATCGTGGCATCAGCATGCACCTCATCAATAAGCTTTGGCTCTTCTCTAAGTGACTTCCTATTCCCAGCAGCATTTAAGTGATTTCTTTCGCCTTCCTTATCCCTCTTACCAAGTTCATGTAATTCTCCATTAAATGTAGTAAGCATAGGGACGTGCCGACTCTTTAGCATCCTCTCTCCAGATTGTCTCCAGAAATTTTTACCAGTTTGATCTACATCTGCCCCGTAAGTAGACCGCAGCCACCCTATCATTTCATCGCTGGGATTAGGAGTACCCTCTTTCCTGGCAGTCTTAACCATGCTAAGCCACTGGTTCTCTATATCAAAACTAAGAAGTGCCCTAGCCTTCTCTGTATCTGGCTCAACGTCTGGCTTATTCCATACCTGCTCTAGGTTCCTTTTCACCCAGTTCTCTGTTCTCTTACTGAAGAACATGCCTTTTTCAATGGCAGCACCTATATCTGTGTTGTCGAGCGAGTAATCTAGAGTAGACTCCTCTCCCCTGTTTTCTTCAACAGCACTTATGACAGCAGCATTTTCTCTCCCCTCTACCAGCTTTGCTGAAAGCGGAGATATTTCTTCTCCCTCACTAGTATACTTAGCCCTATTAGCTATATACTCCTCAGCCAATTTCTGTGCTTCTACAACATCTAACTCACCTGTTTGGGCAAGCCTAAATGCAAGCGCATTTGCACCTATCTTATCAAAGGTTCTATCAGCCTCTTCCTTAGTCCACTTCTGTGTCGTCTCATCCAGCTCTTCCCATCCCTTAACTTCTTCTGGATAAATCTTACCCTTTTTATGCATCTTAGCAAGATGCTGCAAGCCAGACCTTTTATGATATGGCATCTCTTTTACGCCAAAGTAAGCACCAAGTAAGTACTGATACACTTGTTCGGGGGTTGTGTCACCACGCATAGAAGAAGGAAGACCAGTATAAGCTGAGGAAGCAAGGCCTCTGAGTATCTTATCACCCATCAGATCACCGGTCTGAATAAGGTTTCCAATTCCACGGAATACTGCGCCAGTTTCAGCGCCATGTATAAATGACTTAATCATCTCATCTACACCGCCTTGCCAACTACTTACAGCACTAGCTACCCCAAGATGAAATCCGCCCGTTACAATATCCTTGACTACCTTAGTATTTAAAAATCCCACAGCAGTGCTAGTAGCCTCAGCACGTGCACCAATAGCAGTTTTAGTCATAATACGACCAGCTATTTTCTCTGCTTTTTTAGTAGCTGCGCCAGCAATTCGCATGGGTATAGAGAACTTCCCCTGTTGTTTCTTTAGTCCCATGGCTAACTTACTTAATTTGGCAAGTTTCATGGGGATAGGTACAAAACCTACGAACCCAGCAAGATGGCCTACATTGCGTGCAATACCCTCCCATGTACCTTTCGGGGGGTCACCAACGTTAAATGTAGAAAAGCCGGATACAAACCCAGAACCAAGCTGGCCTATCATCCCCTTTATACTACCATCATTATCTACCTCACTCAGGGCGAAAGGAATCTTATAAAAATTAGCATGCTTCTCTAAAAGGGCTAAGTCCTCCTTGGAGAGTTGTTCTTCTCCCTTTTTATATATATTAATATAGTTTCTTACAGTTTCTTCGTCAAGAGTAGGATTAAATGCTGGTTGACTCTGACTAAGTGCTGTTTCAAGTGCAGTAGGGGCCACATATTTCTCCTATTTTGTCAATCTTTTCCATTCTTTATAAAGACCTATTATTTCTACTACCCCATATCCTGCCGCAAATACAGCGCCAACAAGTTCACCGATAGGAAGCGGGCCATCAATCACTGCTCCTACTCCTATCCTGGCAGCAGCTTTAGCACCCAGACCAGGAAGTCTCCTCTTAAGGAATCTCGCGAAGCTTTGTTTAACCATAGTTCCTGAGCCTTTAACACCTCGTTCAAGCGCTGGTCTTATAGCTGGGATAATGGCTTTTTTAAGCATATAAGCGGCGCCAAGGCCCCGACCTGCTAGTGCTCCTTCTTCTGAATGTAAGCCACCCATGGCACTACCTATGGACGGTGCAAAGTATGGAAGCATACCGGGAGCTGTTTTTGCTAATTTCTTTGTCCATTTACCATAAGGCTCAGAAAGTTTTTTTGCATTTTTAAGTGCGGTTTCTGCCCTTTCAATACTCTTTAACCCAGTCCTCTCGGGGTTAGCTGAAATACGTTGCCCCCTTTTTCTCATCCACTTGTTATACGTTTCTGTGCCTTTCTCAAATGGTTTCCCAGTTAACTCGTTAATAGGCCTAGTTGTTAAATAATCTAGACTTTTTTGCGCTGTTGCAACCTTGCCCTCTAATAACTTTGCTTGCGCCAAAACACTTCTCATTTTATAGCTCATACCACCAGTAACCCCCGCAGCAGTGGCAGTCTTTAGGGGATTTTCCTCCACCCAATCTTGTGCCCCCTCCCAAGTGGTTCGATAATTTGGATCATATCCCGCCCCAGTTACTTTATCCATAAACGCTGCCTTAATTTCATTGATTCCAGAATCCGCTGGACCTTTCAAACCTCGGAACCACTTTCTAAAGTGTGGATTATCACGTAACATAAGATTAAACTCTTTATCAGATAAACGTCTTACTTCTTTTTCATCCATTAAATTTGCAAGAATTTCAGAAGCTTCCTCTGCTCGATTCTTATCCCACATTTGAGAAAAAACAGTTGAAGAAGCTAACTTATTTTTTTGTTGGCCAGTCAGCATATCCTTTGCTGCATATTTTGCAAATTCTTCTTTATATTTATCCGGATTAAAGTTAAGTACTCTCTCGCCTTGCGGACCAAGTGGGTCATCTAATTTGCCTCCCTCAGCAATGTGGTCTAACAACCCAGACATCTGCCGATAGTCTTTTCCCTCGGTTAGTATATTACTTTGTCGCGTATCTGCTTCAAGTAAAAGACTATTATTTTTCCGCTCTTGTAACTGATCCTGTACATTAAGTCTTTCCATCTGACGAAGAAGCGTTTTGACTTCACCCTCATCTTTTTCCTTTTGCGCATCAAATACACTATAATTCGGTTGCCCGCCACCACCTCCGGGACTAAAACCTTGTCCAAATGCCATCTTAACTTCCTCCTATTTTCCTATGTCCAATCATATTTATAATCTTGCTTCTGATACCACTTTTTACCAGTCATCCGCCTCGTAGCTTTCCGCATCAACCAAGCCTTCATTTTTTGGTCCCACTTGCCCTGCGGATTTGCTTCCACATCCCCATATTTATCTGTTGGATCAAGTATGCGATATTGCCCTCCCAAATCCTTGAACTCTTCCTGATCTTCCTGCCAATATTTTTTGGTTAAATGAGCATTCTGACTCTTTTCAAGGTCTATCTCATCCTGTCGCAATAAATCTTTTTGCCGCCCCATTGCATCATTTATCCTCTTCTCTTCAGTACGCGCATCAGTACGCGCAGTACGTGCTGCTTCTATTCCTTCCACTTTTTCACGATTATGTGTAATAAATCTTCCATACTTTTCCCTTATTTTATCATGTAATGGTTGCTCCGCCGCAACAGCTAATGCAGATGTTTGCTCAGGTTCTTGTCCCATAGAGGGAGGCGCGTATAAAGATTTTTCACCTCTGGGAGCGTAATCTATCCCCTCCTGCATGACTTCCTTTGGGGGATTCCGCGGGTCGAATCCGCCCCACTTGGTCTTTAGCGCCTCAGTCTCCGCCTTTTCTTTCCGAGCCAACTGATCGGCCTTTATATCTATCTTACTCTGGCGGTCTACTTTCCAATCTTTGAACCGCTGTGAACCAGCTTTGGTTCCTTCTTCTTCAGCCTTTTTCCGGTCCTGAGCAAGGTCATATTCTTCCCGATTTTTCACCTCTTTCTGCCGTTTGTTTTCCTCCACCCAATCCATTAATGAGTTGCCTGCTTTTTTACCTCCTCCCACAATCGCTGCTATACCTTTCCCTGCCGCATTAGCACCCATGCCACCTAATAACTCCCACTGACGCTTAGTTACTCCCATATATTCGGGTTCCTCAGACTTTAAAATATCATCCTCATCAAGCTCCTCCGATTTAAACTCTTGCGAAGTTGGTTTACTCCCTGGATCAACAGCAAAATTACCGGCAAACCCTTTTTTCTTCTCTTCTTCCTCATCTTCTTTATCTGCCTGCAGCGCATGGTCGTCATAATTTCCCTGCTTTATTTTATAAATGTGATGATAATTCGCTTGTTCATCCGGAGTATAACTCAGCTGCGTGTCATATTCTTCCGGATCAATAGAAGCCATATGCGTTTTTATCTCTTCTAACGAGGGGTATTTTTCATGCTCTTGATAGTATTGGTGCATCCAGTTCGCTCTTGTTATGTCTTTAGGTTCTGTGATATCTGCCATTTTATAGTCTCCATTTCCACGGTGCAAGCATATTCTTTGCTTTCTTGCCAAACATTCCCGTTGTTGCCTTATTTAATCCTTTGCGGTACCCCGGCATAAGCTTATCTATTGCTTCCCCACCGAATTTAACAGCGCCAGCGCCAAGTGCGAGTGGACCTAATGCAGCCATTGCTCCACCAGCTGCACCACCTAAACCACCAGCACCAAACAATCCACCAAGTCCTGTACTAGCCCCACCTATACCGCCTAGGATTCCACCAGCTCCACCAGCTGCGCCACTACCAATTCCAAGCCAATTACCAACGCCACTTGCTATTTGCGGCCCAAACTTCTTCAATCCCATCCCTAACAAATCATTTGCCGAACCACCTCCCTGTGGTTGTTGGGAATAGCCAGGTTGTCCTCCCCCCCCTGCCTGTTGTGTTAATAATTGTTGTATCAATGCGTTCATCGGATCTACACCCCCACTAGGTGCTGGGGGAATCATATTGTTGGTCTGATAAGCAGAGTCAGTTGACATAGGATTATTACTCCCGCCATAAGAACCAGTAGCAGCATTATATTGAGTGTCGTATTCCACTACACACTTCCCCCGAACTGATTACCAAGGAAATTTAATCCACCACGCAGAAGACCACTATACATAGCACTGGACCCCGCAGCTTGTTGCGCCCGATGATAGTTACTCTGATTCTGATTATATTGCTTTAGATTCGCCACGGCAGTATTAATCCCACCCCGGATATCTGCTGTTCCCTGTAATCCTTTTAATCCAGCTTCAACTCCATAGCGAGTTAGATCAGTTTCACCTTTATTCATTTGCTCTGTCATTTGACTAAGATTTTTCCTATTAAGGATATCCCCTAATCCCCCCACACCACGTTGAGCAAGTTGCGTATTCATTTGATTCGAAGCCTGTGCGGAAGCATCATGAAGCCCCCCTCGCATTTTTTGCCGCGCTGCATCCATTATTGGCCCACCACCATATGCCATCTTTCCAATATCTTCATATGTCCCAAGAGTCGGCTCCATCCCCTTCATCAAGTTTTCCCTTAGGTCTTCGGGAGAAGTTTGTTTGGCTTTACCCTGTTTCGACTGCATATAACTCCCAAAAATATTAAGTGCGGGGTCTAACCAATTCCCTTCCGCGTCGGGAGCAAGTCCTTGCTGCCCTTGTAATTGGTTGGCACCCCACTGGCCAGCACCTGCAACGCCTCCAAGCAATCCATTGAAAAACCTCCCTGCCCGGGAAGGACCACTAGCCGTATTATTAGTTGGCTGGTAAGAAGGGTCATTCACTGCTCTTTGAATAAAATTATTGTTCGGGTCCTGGGTGGTCCATGTTGGGAGGCCAAATAATCCGAGCCCCCCTTGGGGTTGACTGGGTTGCATATGAGGAGGCGTATAAGCTGACTGCAAGTGAGGTGAGAGCTGCTGTTCTGAGCCATATCGATTAAATAAGTTCTGAGCATTCGGGGTATAGGGATTGACGGAATCGTGGAACACACCAAAAAGTGGCTCGCTGTTGCGCTCAAGCGCGCTGTGGTGGGTACATAGCGCCATCTCACCATCATACTCATATCCTTCAGATGAAGTTTCCCTGTATTCTTGTGCTTTATCATCCCATTCAAAAACTACTTTTGTATTTATATGCATTATTCTATTCCTCTCTAGTATCCTATTGCAAACCAATTTATATTATAACCTGAACCTGAATTATTTCTTATAGTAACTACAGTTGTAGTACATGATGCACCTATATTTGAGGAGTGATCATAATTAGCAGTTGTCCCCATTGTCGCTACTACATTGAGTGCTTGACTTGGAAAAGCAATTGGAAGTATTATTGTTATGGCACTATTACTTGCTATGTGTTGAGTCCCCCATTGCATAATAAATCCATTCCCAAATTTAGCAAAACCATTCGTATCCAAACTACTTTCAGTTATTCCGTCGCCGGTCCCACTACTAGACGACCCCTTACTTTTCTTGTCCATAAAAGACAATTCATCCGATTCTACCCATCCATCCTCTGTTTTAGCCATGACTGCATACTTACCAAGTCCTGCCCTACCAATTTTAATGTCCCCTATTTCCCCTTCAGTAGAACTCCCCTCTTTATGGGTTTGTCCCTGTCCAGTACCAACTGCATTGGCAATCGCATTAAGGTCATCATATATCTGGTTAACAGCATTAGATGTCTCTGGGTCGCTAACTCTTGGTGGTCTTTTAGTTTCCATTATTTGACTGATAGCCTCCTGTATACAATACCAAGTGAATCAACTTCCCCAGATTGGCTTGTGGCTTTAATTTTTATACTTTTTGATTTTTTATGTGCAGTTTGTAATTTTTCATCAGTTAAAGTTTGGGTCGGTGTTGAATCATTTACACCATAAGTAAGAGTAGCTGTTCCAATTTTCTTTATTTTATAAAATCTTTTATCTTGAGTATCCGCACCCAAAGTAATTTCTTTAGTCTGGTATTCCCACGTTCTATGATCGGCACCAGCAAGATAATGTACAATAACATCATCTGTCCCAACATATACCTCACCATTTGGCCCCGCAATTACACACTGCGGTACATGTGTATCATGAAATTCCCATAAATCCCATCGTTTTCGTGCCAAGTTATAAGCCCACACAAAGTAACCATCCACGTCTGTAGGCTTAAAGAAGACTAAGAAACTACCACGTTTAGGCTCAAAACCAACAATAGGAACAAATGAAGTATCCCTATTTTGCCAAGCATAATTATCATCTCCCCTCGCAATAGAATCGCCTATTGGCGTCGCATTCGTACCATTATGTAAATAAATATTTGTATCGTCACAAAAAAACATTCCAAACTCTGTTGTTATAACAGCTTTAGGGCCTATACATCCGACTCCTTCAAACGTATCTTCTATATAAAACCCAGATGGGTTAATTCTATATGTATTATTCTCGTCAAATGCATATATTCTACCAGAGAATGAAGCAAGAGCAGTAGGAACTCTCGGAAGCTTGAGCAAATCTTCTGTCCAATCAAATATATCATAATTATGAACTTTAGATTTGAATAGATATTGCTCCACATCATCTATTTCCTCTAATTTACCTTGCCCTATTACTAGCATAGAATTTATTTCTGTTGATAGCCCATAATTTATAGATGTATGTGGAATAACCTCAGATATACCGGTTCTTGCATCGTATGCAACGGTAGCAGATTTTATATCTTTAACAAGATATGAGGCTTCCCCATCATTAATATCCCATCCCTTATCATCAAGAGGGATAGATTTCACAAGTCTAAAAAATCCCTCCGGCTCATCCTTAGAAAGGTCTGTGTTGCTTGCGCGATAAAGATTTATATGAGTAATCCTTGGTTCTATGTCATTAATATTAACATGAGTTAATGTCACGTCAAAATTAGGCGCCCCCCCACCCAACCCAGTGGTTGGGGTAGTATATGTTGTAAGCGGAGATTCTTGATATCCGTCATAGACATAACTTGTTTTCCAAAAATATTTTGCCCTTGCTTGTTCCACAGTAACATCAGCCGAATGAGAAGCTGCTTCAGTACCGAATTTACCTCGTTTGCAACCAGTAAGTTTATTATTATCAGCGCTTCTACCAGTATATGTAATTATCTCACTTCCAATAATTATCGAACCGCCATATGCGAAACCACTTACATCGTCTATTAGAATCTGAGTATCCTCATCATCTATCGCCTCGCTTAGTTCAGAAGCATCATCACCATCACCAATAGCCTCAATCTCCAAAGTAAGTGGGACTGACTCAATAATATCAGGGGTATAACCTTCCCAGGCACTGCCAGTCCACTGTATTTTGTCAATAGTAGGAAAATTATCGGCAGTCATCATATACATTATATCATTACCCGTATCATAATAACCAAGTTTACATGAAGAATTAATATCAGAAGATACAACAGTATCGCTATGCTTAGAATACCACTTAGAATCTGTATCAACATTCTGGCCGCCGATAGAACCATAGTGCTCAATTGTCTCCTGGTTACTACACATAAATAACCCATCACCAGAAGAACTTGTCTGTAATGGACTAAGGCTGCCACCATGAATCTGATTGCTGAGTAAAATTAATCCTGCCGTATCATCCCCGTAACTCCCTGCAACATGATCATGTTCTATAATATTCATAAAGTTTCCCTCATCATACCCCGCTCCATACCAACCAGTATTTCTCGTCGTGTCTGGCCCCCAACCGACGGTAGCAATCTCGGATGAAGTATTCGCTTCTGCACAATCGGCGTCAATTCTTAAAACGCGCTTTATACCGTTGCCAACATGTTCCGGCGGTGCATACTGGCAAAGCCAGCCTACTGTAGTACTATTCACCCTAACAAGACTTTTCTTATACAAGGTATTATACCAAGAATCTACATGATGCGAACTACTATTATACGAGTGCCCCCATGATCTTGTACGCTGGTAGATCGAAATCCAGCCCTCATCAGCACGACTGTCGTCCATTGCAGTCCCCTTACGTATACCTGGTGACCGATTAGTAAGAGTAAGGTTTTCTGAAGCGCCAGTCTCCGGAGCATCAGAATTCCAAAGAACTACTTCTTCTACTACCTTTGAATCTTTATAAGCTGCGAACCAAATATAATTGCCAGTAATAATCATATCACTGAATATAACTCCTCCGCTAGAATAATCTACTCCAGTATGATCTATTACTCCACTCTGATACGAATCTTCGCCAACAAAAGCATCTTCCGGGAGAACTAATGCATGAGAGTATTCAATTGTTAAATCTTCTGTATTAACTTGATGCAATGTATAATTATCTGAAGTTACTGAATCACAAACAAGAACCCAAAGTTCATTATTATCATATATCATGCCACATATATCTTTAAAATCCTCAGTATTTTTTGTAATTACCGTAGGAGTCGCAATCGCAGCTTTAAAAATGGTTCCTCCTCTATAGTTGCCAAAAAATAAATTAGTCCCATCACCACAAATATAATCTGCGTAAGAAATTGCGGAATAATTACTAACGTTCGCATCGGTTACATGAAACCCTTCAGTCTTTTTACCCCATTGATCATTATCAACATATCCTGCCCACGTAGAAGAAACATCTTTCCCATGACCAATATGTACTTCCTTGTTATGAACTGTCATTGCAGATTCATTTGATGTTACTCTAGATGCTGCCACTGACACACCATCCGGGCTCGTTATATTATCTATTACATCAATCTCCCCGTCAGTCATTGCAACAAGATTATGTACCCCATCTTTAGAAAGTAATACACCACCTCCGGCATTTTTTAGAGATATAATTGTCGATGTCCAGTTCCACCGATCACCCGAATCAAATCCTGTGGTGGCACTAAATTTTATCTCTAAACCAAGGTCATCACTAAGAACTATGTAGCTTGTAGAACATGCTACACCCGTTTCCACGTAAGTTATGCCCCCGTCATTTGACCATTTGAATGTATCTGGGGTTCCACTACTATCAATTATTACTGTATAGTTTGTACTTCCTGTACCAACATAAGTACCATCGATTGTCAAGCCATTTTTTGATACAGCCATTAGTTACCCGGGGGCCCGCTAGGAGGAGCAGCAAAAAATCGTAGGGTTCCATATATACCCGTAGGTTGTTCACTTGTAATGCTTCCTCCATCTACTCCCCAGCTATCTAAAAGATATAAATCAGTAGGTATGCTCTTTAGCTTACCATCTTCCGTTACACTATCAAGATTTAAACTATAACTAGCTGCATCTTCCTTTATATCACGCTCTGATGGCGTAATAATTGTACCAGACATGAATGACTTTATTTCAAACAATTCCTTTGCCATAGAACCTCCATTCTAACCTTTTATTAAGTCTCCCCAAAGAGACGTTTTGCCATTAATTATTTGGACTATATGAACTGTAAATAATCCTCTATCAAAATAATCAACGACGGCAAAAGCATGAGCCCAATTATGCTTACGATTAAGTAACCATGCATTAGAAGAGTCATCCATCTTCTTTAAACATCCAATCGCCCATGCGCTTTTTGCACCATCTAAGTGCGTTATACTGTGCTGCTGCAAATCGTGATGATGTGCATACATTATATTCACCCCAAGCTTCAATAAATGATTTCTTGAGTGATGTATTCCAGCAAAGTGATGACCGTGATAATACCATAGTTTTCCTATTTTAAGGTACTTTCCAGCTGGATAATAGACAAAGCCACGCTCATCCATCTTAAGTGCTTTCTTGCACGATAAGTCAGATAAGTACGGATTCTCACTAACAAAGCTGTCAAGCCACATCTCGTGGTTGCCTTGTGTGAAATACTTTTCTTTGCAGTTAACTTTATCCAGTGCTTCATCTATTTCATCCAATCCCTTGTTTACCGCTTCTATATCCTTGTAGACAAATGGAAGCTGGTATTCAAGGGGTGGTCTCTTTTTTTTCTTCCATTGCCAATGACTAACAGACTCGAATTCACCAGTATCTCCGAGATCAATGTAAAAGTCTGGCTTTACTATTTCTATGGCCTGTGTCAAACAACGTATTGCCCTTTTATCGGCAAGGGGAAAATGCTTATCAGGAGTTATAATTCCCCGTTTAACGACTCCCGCGTTTTCATTATGCATAGTACTCCTCTGGACCATCGAAGTCAAAGTAAAGGTCCTTTGTTTTGTCTAGGTGCCTGAGAGTTATTTTCCGAGCAAACCTGAGCAATCTTCTTTCACATTTCCTGCATTCCCATAAAAGTGTTCCATCATAAGCACCTAATACTTCAATACCTATAATATCTTCCCCTCCACAATAAGGACACACCTCAGGTCGTTCAGGAAATGATTTCGTACCTATCACCCTAAGTTTCTCAAGCGTTACTAATTCCATATTTGCTTCCTCTCAGTATTATACGCTAATTTACAACCTTTTTTGACGATTCGCAAGCAATTAATAATCAACTGGTCTAATTGTATGCGTAACACCACTTAATCCTCGATTAGCGTATTTCTTTCCTTCCTTTACCATGCTTTCAAAAATAGACATCCAGTATTGTGCTACTGTCATAAATTGTGGATTTTCACTCATTTTTCTCTCATACCCTTTTTGGACTGCTTTCGCTACTACAGCATCGCAAAATTCTTCTGGTATTAATGGGTTTTCATCAATACCTGTTTCTCCACTACTTCCACTCCCACTTACAAACTTGTTATCTGTTCTTACAACAAAAAGAGTGATAGCTTTCCCCGCAGGTGGACCAGAAAACCTAGAATCAATCCCAGCACTTGCGTCTAATTTTGAAATAGCTATTTTATCAGCAGGCGGATCACCTATCTTACCAAGCCAATAAACATATTCTTGTTGGTCTACATATATTGCCATTATACTAAATCCCTTTCATCCGGTGTTCCCAGAAG
>Ga0208920_1000122_pt1 | contig 22567 bp, 59 predicted proteins | sample 19_taG_FD_184094 | JGI IMG/M metagenome (GOLD analysis project Ga0208920, IMG submission 184094) | Marine viral communities from the Subarctic Pacific Ocean - 19_ETSP_OMZ_AT15317 metaG (SPAdes) (version 2) | ecosystem: Environmental > Aquatic > Marine > Oceanic | place: Pacific Ocean | collected...
ATATTGTATCACGCACCTAACACCATCTAATTTTGGTTGTATATATACTGGTTTAGTATAATCTATTGGTTTTTTGCTAGCAGCATAGGCTAGCATTGGTTTTTTTCTTAATGCCATTTTTTTTCATATTTTATTTAATTTATATTCAATTCTTTTTATTTTCTGTGAAATAATAGCTGCTTTTTCGTAACCTTCAACTGTATCTTTCCCTTCGTATATCATTAGAATAGTTTGTAATCTAGCTAATTCGCCTAATAACATTTCTTCTTCAGTTATTTCATGTTCGCTATCATGCATTATTATTTCTTTTAAAATCTCATGATCAGGTCCTTCAAATTCCATTGGATTATTTATTTTAGTAAGTGTTAATATCAGCTTAGTAACTATTACATCCGCTAATTTGTCCATCTCTTTTTTTGTCATAATCATATTTGTTATATTATCTTTTACTTATCGTATTTAGTTTGTAAAGCTATTGCGTGAGGATAAGGATTTAATTTTACTTTATCCAAGAATAAAGGACTAAATTTTGTATATTGTGGACATTCTTTACAAGATTTTGATCTCTTGTTAGTTATACATCCACTTAATACTAATGTAATTAGTAATAATTTAATTTTCGTTTTCATATTCTTTTAATATTGCTTTGATATCTGGTTCGTAATCTGTTATTATGTATGCAAGTGCTAAAAAGTGTCTTAAAGCTGCTGCTTCATATCTAGATAATTCTTTCGTATCTCCGTCTTCAATTGCATCTAAGCAATCTTGCATATCTCTTGTCGTATTTTCGAAACGACAGTAACTCATATTTGGCATAATTTTTTTATTTAAATAATCTAGTGATTATTATGATTTGTAATACTAAGACAGTAATACCAGTTAATGTTCTTATAAATTCCATTAAATGATTATATCTATCTAATTTTCTTTCTATTTTATATCTTATATTTTTCATACCACGAAAAGCCCATACTGATCAAGTATGAGCTAACATTAAATTCAACGTTGGTTCCGTGGAGATGTTTTCCGCGGCTCTGGATCCGATCCTGTTATCATCTACCACGAAAAGCCCGTACCATTTACGGTACGAGCTACATAGTCCTGATGATGGACTCAAAAGTCTGACATTCAGAGCAGTTGCTATGTTCGTGGGCACGCTTGTTTGTTTTTGGATCAAGTTACAGTATCACACTCATACCCGCGCTACCACGAAAAGCCCATACTGTCCCTCGAATGACTGGTCGTCGAGTTCTGTGTATGAGCTACCGAGTTGCGGTGAGCCGCTTTCGGTTGTCGTTCGTGTAAATAAAGGGATAGAACTGGTTATTTTTTATACTATCTTTGGTCCAGACTCTTTATTCGTAATATTTATCTAATAGTTCTAATGCCACTTCGTGACTTATTCTATTTTCGTTATATAATTTCCATATCAATTTCTTCATAATATTTATCTTGTAATGCGTTAATAATTTGTCTACCATTTCTAGTGTGAAAGCCATAGCTATGGGTATGTAAATCAGCAATTGGTTTATTTGCTAATAATAATTCTAACAATTCAAGTTCAGTTGGAACTCTAGCTCCAAACATTTCTCGTTCTATTTCATAGCAATAATGTGTCACAGCTGCTGCTAATGCTTTACAATTATGCCTTGGTGTAAATCCAAGCTCTTTTATATATTTTTCTACTTCTTTTTCTTTCATAATTTAATCTAATAATACCATATAGGCTTCTGGGTTATTTACTCTAAACCACATTAATGCTTTATCAAAATCTTTAATTTGTTTATCAGTAACTTGAAATTGGCCAAAAACTATTTGACTACCAATTATAAAGTCATATAAACTTAATTCTAGTGCATTTAATTCGTAAGTTTCTCCACTGAATGGGTTTTTTACTTCTCCACCTTCGGAGTAGATCTGTCCTTCAAACCATTTAGGCATTTTCTGTTTCTTCGTTTTCGTACTCATATTCTTCTTTTAATTCTTTTAATTCTTTTTTAGTTAAGATATGTTTAAAAGATGGATTATTACTATGATAATCTTCTTTAGTTATAATATCTTCTATAAATTCCACAAAACTTTCTTCTAATTGTTCTTCTATACCAAGATCTTCATATAAATATTCATCTATATAAAGTAAGCATTCACCCTCGGTTAATACTTCAGTTATTAATTCTGGCAAATCGCTATCATAATAGTATACATTTTCATTTAAACAAAGTTCATCTTCAGGATGCTTAAATGTATAAACTTCATATCCATCCGCTGTTCCTTCTAGTTCCACTGCCATATCAACTTCGCAATTATATGAGTAAGCTTCACTAGGGTTGTGAGTTATTTTTGAACCTACAAATTTTAGTAGTATTTCTATTTTTCTTTCTGTTTTCATATTAATTTGTATTCTTTACAATATTTATAAGCTTCTTCGCTTAATTCGTCTTCGTTTATTTTATATTTTCCTTCAAATATGTCTCGCGCTTGTAATACAGCATAAGTCCATCTTTGGAAGTGTGTTCCACAATTCTGTGTAGAACCGTAGTATTTGGCCATAATTCCTTGAGCTATGACATCTATTTTTATTATATTATTCATCTGTGTGTTTTACTATGTGATAGAGCTCTTTTAGTTGTGAACTCATCTATTTTATTTTGTACTCTTTCTATCATATATAGATAGTATTCTCTTGTGACAATTAATCTTTTACCTTTGTCCTCCATATTGTCATATTCCTGGTGCACTATTTTTGTAAAAACATCCATCATCTCGTCTAATACTATTCTGTCTTGTATATCAAATTTTCTCATTTTATTTTATTTATTCGTTAAAAGCGAAACTACCTGTATACAATTCGTTAACATTACTAGGATATGTATCACTAAATAATGATACTTGATATATCTGTAAGATAGTCAATGCGTTATAATGCTCCTCTTCATGTAAAGACTTAAATATAATCTTCACTGAATGCTCAAAATCTCCGTAATTTTCTTGTAATTTCTTTTTAACCTCTGGTTTTAATTTTTTGTATAATGTTATTCTTGTTTTCATTTTATAATATTTCTAATTTTGCTAGTAATTGATTTGTCTTCTTTGCAAGCATTGCTCCTCCATGATTTTCTTTAATCATTGTTTGTAATATAGTTCTTACTTTCTCTTTTGTTAGCATAGATATTTCTTTATCTTGAGCATCATAAACTATTGTATACCAAGTAGTGCCTCCATAGGTATCGTATAAGTCTTGTAATTGAGATATGAAGCTTGCTACAATAGCAGATATTTCTAAATCTATTTTTTTCACAAGTGCTTTTTCTATTTGATTTGTAGTCTTCATTTCTTAACTCCTTTCTTTTTGGTTTTTAATTCGTTAATTTCGTTTTTCTTAATTCTAATTTGAGTTTGACACTTCGACATACTCGATCTGTTTTTAGTCTCTTGATAGAATTGGTTCCAAGAGTACAGATTTTGTAACTCTTTGATTTTCTTTGCTATTTGCATAGTTTATATTTTATTTAATTATAGATTTGCCTCGTGTAAATCTTTGTAACTTGGAGAGGAATCGAACCTCTCAACTCGTCAGTTAGTTTGGACCTTTGGCTCCAATCCATCTCAAGTTATTGTTATATCAACTGTCTACATGACTACACATATAACTAATTGTAAAAAGTAGTCCATAAATAATCATCTTTATCTATTTTTACTTTTTCAATCTTTTTATCTTCAAATTCTGCATATAACTTAGGTATACATATGTGTCCATCTGTCCATACCACTATATTTGGTATTTCATTATTCGCTGAATAATACTCTGATCGGCATTCTGTACATATGTATTTTTTAATCTTTCTCATTATTTTAAGTTTTAAAAGACGATATAAGTTAATCCTTTATAATTAAACCAAGAAGTATATTCATTTGGTATCTCACCTATAATAAAACCTTTTAGTATAATTCTTTTTTTACTACCATCTGATAGTTCTTCTGTTATTCTAAGTTTATTGTTATCTAATTTTTTAATTGATTTCATTTATATATATTATCTATTAGTAATCGTATTTAGTTTGTAAATTACATTCTTAATCTCATTGCATTTCTTATAATCTTCTATATTTTCAAAATAATCTAAACAAGTATTTAATATTTTTGGAAAGTCTTTAAATTTACTTTCCATTATCATTTCGTGTCTTTTATTTTTAAATTTAATAACTACAAGAATAGCGGTTTTTTCTTCATTATCAATTGCTTTTTCGATACATTTATAAGTGTTATCGTAAATTAATTCATAATCTCTGTCATCAGCAAAGAAAAACTCTTGCATTTGTTCTATACTATTAAATTCTAATTTTAACATATGATATATTTTAATTAAATTCTATATCCTCTACTCGCGTAAAATAGTGATATCTTAAATCTTTTAAAGCATATTCAAATAATTCTGTAAATGCTTCATATATTTCAATTTCATAGTCTGGATATTCTCCAGGGTGTAAACCTACTTTTACCATTTCTGTCCTAATTATATCTTCTAAATCTAATATCATATCTAGTTTTTCTGCTACTTCATCTTGCTTTAGAGTTATTTCAGCTTTTATAGCATCGTCTAGTTTTTTTACTAAATCTTCAGTTGGCTCTGGTGTCCAACCATACTCTTTAACTTGTCTTAATTCATTTAATGTCCTCTTTTTCATTTTTTCTATGTTTTATTTTACGAGTATATTTCTTCTTATTCTTTTGAACAGAAGGTTTCATCGCTTCATATACTTCTTGTATAGTTACTTTAATCTTTTTCATAATCTAATATTAATTCTTTTACTTCACAAAAGAGCATATCATCTATTTCTTCTTGAGTGTAGTAATCTTTACATAATTCATATGCGTGTGCCCATGGACAGTATATTTTATCTTCCATAATTTCTATATTTCTTTCATTGTCACTTTAATCTTTTCCATAATAATTCTATTATTGTATATAGTAATGTAAATGGAGTTAAAAGTATTCCAAATATAATAGTTAAAATATTTACCAACATTTAAATAGTTTTCTAATAGCACCACCTAAGTCTGCGTCGTTAGGGTATTTCTTTATTAAATATTCTAAAGAGTCTAAGTCTAATTTCTTTTCTTCTTGAATATAAAAATAATCTACCTTTTCGTTTATATTATGTTTCCTTGCTACTTCTCTAGCTGCGCAAATAGCTAATCCACTACCCACAACTTCTTTTGTTCTTTCGTTTATTACTTTAAATTTCATATCTTTAACTAAATTTACATGTTTCATTTCCATATGGACTACCATATTTCTTATCATAACATTGATTATTATTTACTTCCTCTATTATTTCTTCTAAAGTTTCTCGATAAATAGTTATTACTCCTGAACCTAGATAGTTTGATTTGTCACTTGGAATTAAAATATTCCCTACTCTATCAATAGAAATAGTTAAATACATACCATTTGCTTTAGTTTTTTCTATTATTTCTCGTCTTGTATATTTCATACCTTTATTATTACTTGTTTTCACCTATTAATTACTACCCGTAAAAGGCTAATATTTGTCCATATACTTCTATAAATGTATATAGCCATACTATAGAGAATACTATTACTCCTGTTGTTTTTAATATTTTACCTACTAATTGTAATCGTGAAGACACTGTAAATCTTCTTGCTTTTGTTTTATTCATTTTATTTATTTTAAATTGTTAGAGACTAGGAGCGATTACAACCCGCTCGAGGTTCTGTATTGCCATACTTCTTCTTCCTCACTATCTAGTCTTATGCTGCTACTTCTATTTCTACTTCTGTATCTTCAGTTTCTTTTGGCTCTGCTAAGATATTCTCAACAACCGCTTCAGTTCCTCTGATTAATTTTGGTATATTATTTGTTGCAGTATAGCTTTTATACTTCTCAAAACATGCTAGATTATCTAGTGTTTCTTTCATTACTTCATAAGCTTTATCGTGATCGTAAGTAATCTTATCACCGCTTTTGTTTACGAACTCAATTAGAGTTCCTTGTCCGAGTAGTGATTTTCTAATCACAAATCTCTTTGATTTTACTGTTGCCATTTTATTTATTTTTTATGGTTATTAATTCGTTTCGTTTCATATATATATTATCTGATACATATCGTATTTAGTTTGTAATTATTGCGATAGTATTTGAACATTTTCTATCCAAGTGGAATATTTATATATTTTAGTGTTATCCATCGCTATTCTTGCTGTAAGTGGATGAGATTTTCTTAATTGCTTCCATATTATTTCATATCGAGTTTCTTCGTCTTCAAATAACCAATTACTTGGCTTAATATAAAAACATATATTCACCGGTATTTCTGTTAATACTAGTCTCGCACCTATTTTTATTCTTTCTTCATTCATTTTCGTTAAATATTTCTATTAATTTTTTAATTTCTTTCTCTGCTAATTTAGTTATTTGACGTGAAAAACCACCGATATGAAACTCAATTAACTCTTCTTCATTATATTTTCTAAATTCTTTCCAATCATAAATCGTTATTCTAGCATTAGTTCCAAGCGAATTAGATACTTCTAAATCTAATAGCCACTCGAATTGAACTTTATCATCTATTCCACCTACATAATCTGGTGAACCAAATATTACTCTTAATTCTTCTATTGTAGAATATACAGTACTTCCATGCCACGATGTTCCGTGCCAATACTTTATTTCTTTATCTTCCATAATTTCTATTTATTTGTATTTATTTAATAATCTAGTTGTTAGATTATATATTGCTAAATCATATATTCTAAAGTAAAACAAATCATCTTCATCATGGAATTCACTTACGCAGTTATCATAATCTTGTATTGTAGGATAATGCTTTTGAGCTTCTTCATTTTCTTTTAAAAACTTTTCTAAATATTCTTTAGATTCTTTTTTTAATTCTTTTAACTCTTCATAAATCTTAGCTAGCATTTGCGCTGCTTCTGTTATGTCTTCTATTTCTTTCATAATTTCTCTTGTTTTATTTTCATTATTAGTGCTCTGTATTGATTTATTACTATATTAAATTCTTGTGTTGTTAATTTATTTTGAATTAACTCACTCCATGGGTCGATAGCATTCTCCCAACACCACGCACCTAAATCTTGTATTTTTATATCTTCTGTCATAATTTCTATTTTATAATTATTAATTTATAATCTTTATACTTGTCTTTTAATAATTCTTTTCGAGCATAGTTTTCAGCGTTTTCACGTTGTAGTGTAGAATACTCAGAGTATCCTTCTGGTCCACTATAATGAGTCGTTACATATCCACTATCTACTATAATTTCTTTTCTTTCTGGCATACTTTTACTGAAAGTTTGAGTTAGCCAAGCACTTTTTAATGCTTCTTTATATTTATCTTTATTATTCATATTTTTATTATTTATAAATTACTTTTTCATATCTAGTGTGATTTTCTTTTACAATTGTAATAACTTCATTGTACAATTTACTTTTAATTGCATCAACGAATTCTCTAGCGTAATACTCTTCATGAAATATTGCTATTTCATTGTAATACTTTCCATATCGTTTTCTTAATCTAACTTTATACATAATTTTTTTTATTTAATTTTTTATCTTGGTAATCTACCAAAAGGTATGTTTTCATCAACGTAGTCGATATCATTATCTTCATTATCTTCTAATTCATCTTCTAATCTATTCATTAGGTTTTTCAATTCTGATATTAATTCTTCTACAAATTCTATTTTATCTTCATCATAATCAAAGTGTCTTTCAAAATTGAAATGCACTTCATCTAATATTCTATTTACGTATTTATTCATTTTTTATATATTTTATTCATTAAATCTTCAACTAAGTCTTCCTCAGTTTCTCCTTCTTCTAATTGACAATTTAATTCTACGAATTCTTTTATCATATTATACATTTCCTCACTTGAATAACCATCAAAAATAATTCCAAAGTGATTTAAAGTATCTTCATTCCATTTATATTCTTTCATAATTTCTATTTTTATTCATTTACATATCCATTACCTTGTATCCATTTTAGTATGTAATCAAGTTGATATTCTGTTAATTCGTTATTTTCTATTAATTCTACGAGAGTTTCTTTATTTTCCATAATTTCTATTTATTTAATAGTGTTAAAGTTTCTAAATAAGTTTCTTTCATTAAGTCATATTCTTCTTGACTTATATTTCCTTGAAATAAATCTTCATCTAACCATTCTATATAGTTTTCTACATTTTCTATTGCTAATTCTATTGGAGTATAACTTGTTTTATGTGTATTACATGATACTACAGTGAATATACTTATTGTTATTATTATTTTTTTCATAATTTCTATTTATTTTAATAGTGAGTAAATATCATCAGTGATTGTTTCAAAGTATTTGTCGAAAGAATCAGTTTTTTTGTTATATTTATAAAGTGATTTTATAAGTATTTTGATTAGTTTAAGTTTTAAGTTTGTCATAATTTCTATTTTTATATAATTTCTAATATTGATTTTGGTAAGTCAAATTTGTTAAAATAAGTTAAACCTGAGTGATTAAAATTATTTACTTTAGTGATTAATTTATTTAAGAGTCTATTTGAATATAAGTCTTTTAAGTAAAAACCAATGTAAATTTGATTATTTTGTTTAAGTTTCTTTGTTTTTATGTGATTTGATTTATACATTTTGTTTGTTTATTATATTATCTATTGAGTATCGTATTTCGTTTGTAATTAATTGATTTCTAATTTCTTAAAAGAAACATGGTAAACCTACGTTTAAATAGTCAAGTGTGATAATTGTTGTTAGTAAAATACTTATTATTATATATATTTTTAATTCTGTTTTCTTGTTTAATTTGTTGTAATTTTTATTAGTCATAAGAGTGTATTTTTGTTAGTTTGTTAATAATTTGTTTTAAGTCTAATACTTCTTCTCTTTGTCTATCAACAAGATAGAGAGTATTATTAGTTCTCATAAGTAGAATCGAACTACTATCAAACTTCCAAGTGAGAATGTATATATTCATATTTGATTTACCAGGGAATATAGAACTAACTGGACTATGGTTTCATGAGTGAAATACTTTCTTGATTTAAAATCTCAGACTGTCCACTTCATGTTTATACAAACTGAGTTTACTTTGCCCAGTTTGGTATTTTATTACTATTTGTGTAATTTCCATACTCATTGAAACATTTCATACTTAGTAATCTTTCTTGATTTAGTGAAAATACTTCGTCGTGATTGTAAGTATAAGTTTCATCTTTTTTATTTGTGAAAGTTATTTCAACATTTTTTCCGATTAGTGATTTGCTTATTACAAATCTTTTTTTAGTTAATTTAGTCATAATTGATATTTTTTATTTAGTTATTAATTTAATTTATTTGTTTGTTTGTTTACATTTATATTATCTATTTGCAGTCGTATTTAGTTTGTGAATTATTTCTTTATTTCATTATTCCATTTTTTATTTATTAAAGCAAATATTAGAAAACATGATACTAAAGATAAAGAAATGATTTGTATTATTATTGTTGGTAACATTGTAATTAGTTTTTGTTTGTTATATATATTATCTAATGATAGTCGTATTTGGATTGTAAGTTATATTGGCATGTGAATACCAATTGTTATTGCATTGTATATTACTACAGATATGATAGTGATAAAGAAGATAGCGGTTAGAACGAGTGGTAAGTTAATTGATTTCATTTGAATTGTTTTAAGTTATTATTAATTGATTTACATATATATTATCTATCATTGGTCGTATTGAGATTGTGAAGATGGATAGGGGCTGAAAGGGGGCCAAAGGGTAGGGGTGGGGGAGGGGGGAGGGAGGGGAAGGGATCGATGATTATCCTAGGAAACATGGGGGCTGGGTAAAAAAATATCGTTTTGGTTTTAAAAAAAAGAGGGGAGGGGAGGGGGTAACCCCAACGTTCTATATATCTCACAACTTTTTTATTTCAGTACCATTCCCTATCTCCTTAGGTACCTCTATATACGATAATATATTCTATATTATCTTACTACCTATAGTATATATCCTTATATCCTTATATATACCTTATATAGGGGAGGAGGGAAAAAATTGATTATTTTTGTAAATTTCTTGATTTATGTGTGAATAGCTATACTATACAACAATATAAAAAAATTATTTAAATGAAACGCAATAAAATATCATCAACAGCTCTAGCAAAAAGGATTTTTCTTAGATCACTAAAGAAGCGCACAAAGCATTTAACATTACGAAAATATTAAAACATGGCAATAATATACACATATCCACCCGTAACCAATCCGGACGGAACTGAATTAGTTGTAGTATCAGATACAAAAAATCAAAATGCTACTAGATTAATGTCGATTAATCAAATTGCAGGTCTAGTACCTAGTGGTGCAGGAGGTACAGTAACAAGTGTAACATTAGATTTTGATCCTTTAACAACAGGTGATACAGGATTGAGATTAGCTGGTGGAATTACAAGTCAAACTATAACTGGAACTGGTACATTTGATGTCGGTGGTAAATTATTTGCTACACATGGAGGTACAGGACAGGACGCTTATGACCAAGGAGACATGTTATATTACGATGCTACACCGGCTACGCTAGAAATTTTAACAATTGCCTCAGCTCCTATTGGTAACGGTGACGTACTTACTATAGCTGGTGGTTTACCAACTTGGGCTACACCAGCTACAGGTATGTCTTCATGGATATTAACGGGAGATACTGGTAGTGAAACTATAACCGATGGCGAGACAGTAGATATCGAAGGTGGTACAGATATTACAACTGCAGCTGTAGTTGCAAATAAAGTTACAGTTACTCACGATGCTAATGCTCGTACAGAAACTACTGTTACTCCAGCACAATTAGCTCATGGAGCTACTTTTGATGCTATAACTAGTGTAACTACTACTGCAACAGGACATTTAACAGCAGATACATTAACTACATATCAATTACCAGCTGGTGGTGGTGGTGGTGTAGTCGAAGCAGAAGGCATATTCACCCCTATTTTAGTAACTCAAGGACTTGATGGAGCAGGTACATTAGAAGATTTAGATGGATCACTTCCTTTCTTTGCATATGTTCAACAGTGGGGAAGATACTATATAATTAATAAACAAGTGTATATAGATTTTTATGTATCATTTGAATTAGGAAATGAACCTCCTCTTGCCCAAAATACTTTAGGTGTAAGTGCATACGATGTGACAGGTACTACGCCTGCTACTAATGTATTAGGATTACAAGCAATTGATGCTTTAGCAGCAGATCTTAATCAAACTACAACTAATAATGCTGGAGTTGATATTACTGAAACTTTTGCTTATGGTGGAGATCCAGATAAAACTGGTTGGGATCATGCGCCTCAAGGTGGAAAATTAAATAAATTCTATGGCCACGGTGTTACTAGTAATAAATCAGTGGCATGGTTTCATTGGTTACAACAACCTATAGTAGGTGGACCCATTACAACTAATTGGAATGTAACAGAGGGCACATGGTTTAATAATGATACTACTGAAGGATTGCTAAAAGTATGTGTTGTTGCTGGTAGTTTAAATCCTATTACAATAGCTCTATAGATATAAAAAACAATTAAATTTAATTAAATGACAAATGAAACAATTGTCAAACATTTAAACTTTGGTATTGATGCCCGAGACAAAGTGTTTGAGGGTATAAGAAAGCTTACGCAAGCTGTTAGCTCTACATTAGGAGCAAGTGGAAAATGTGTAATATTAGAAGATAGTAGTGGAAATCCTACAATTACTAAAGACGGGGTGACAGTTGCAGATTCTATATTATTATTAGATCCTGTAGAAAATATGGGGGCTAAATTATTAAAAGAAGCAGCACGTAAGACAGTTAAAGAAGCGGGGGATGGAACTACAACAGCTACGGTATTAGCATATGCAATATTAGAAGAAGCATATAAATTAAATGGTAGCGTAAATAGTAGATCATTAAAAGAAGGTATAAATTCTGCTGTAGACAAAGTTATTAAGCACTTAGAAAAGAACAGTGAAAGTATTAATGGTAAAAAAATTGATCAAGTAGCTACTATTTCATCTAACAATGATAAAGTTTTAGGTGAACTGATTGGTAAAGCTTTTAGACAGGTTGATGAAACAGGTGTAGTTATAATGGAAACACATGATTTCCCCGAAACTATTGTTGAGAATGTAGAAGGTATACAATATGATAGAGGTTGGAAAAGTCCTCACTTTATAACCAATAAAGAAACACATTCTGCTGAATTAGACAAACCTTTAGTACTAATAGTTGAAAATAACATAGAAAATATAAGGAAAATACAGAATATTTTAGAACATGTTATAAAAAATAACAAACCTCTTCTAATTATTGGTGATGCAGAGCAACAAGTGGTATCAGCATTAGCTATGAATAAAATGAAAGGTACTTTAAAGGTAAATATCATAGATGCACCGATATATGGAGTTAGTAAAAGAGATACATTAGATGATTTAGCATTACTTACTGGAGCAACTATCATAAATGAGGATTTAGGTGATGATATGGACCTAATACAAGTAGAACACTTAGGTACATGTTTGAAATCTGTAACAAATCAGACAGAAACTATAATACAAGTTGAAAATATTCCAGAAGAAGTTGGTAATTTAGTGAAATCTATCAAAGATCGCATAAAACAAGCTCCTCACCCAGGAATAGTAAAGAATTTAGAGAAAAGATTAGCAAGATTATCTGCAAAAGTGGCTATTGTTAAGGTAGGTGCTAGTTCAGAAGTAGAATTAAAGGAAAAAAGAGATAGAGTAGAGGATGCAATATGTGCTACAAAAGCCGCAATTAAAGAAGGTATTGTTCCAGGAGGAGGAATAGCTTTATTAAATGCTTCAAATGATACATCGGCAGAATCTAAAGGAGAAGAAGTTCTATTAGAAGCAATAAAAGCTCCATATAGAACAATTTTAGAAAATGCTAGTATAGATTATAGTAACTTGTCATTGAAGAATGGTAAAGGATTGAATGTGGTTACAGGAGAAACGGTAAATATGGTAAAGTCCGGAATTGTTGATCCTTTACTAGTTACTAAAAGTGCATTAAAGAATGCGGCTTCAGTAGCTACTACTATATTGTCAACAGATTGTGTAATTAATAATTTAAGGACGCATGAGAGCAATAGGTAAATACATAGTAATAGAAGATATTAAAGTTGAAGACAGTAAAACCAAAGGAGGTTTACTACTTACTGAATCACATAGAGAAGATATTAGATACCGGCAAGGTAAAGTACTAAATATAGGTACAGATGTAGTAGGTGTTAAAGATGGTGATGATATATATTATGATAAACAAGCTGGTTTTAAATTAGAAGTAAAAAAAGATATATATAAAGTAATAAAAGAACATGATGTAGTAATTGTGTTATAAAACAATAATTATGGGGCATAGGAAAAAAAGAATGCAAGATATGGTTACGCAAGTAAACAATAACAGTAATGGCAAAGGCAATATACTAAGTCCAGCTATACAACCATGGGATACTGTGTCTGCACCTAGAAAAAAAAGTGAAGCTAAAAAAGAAGGTGAACATGGACCTACATATATACGTAACCCTGATAAAATTGTAAATAAAGAAACAGGATTAAAAAAAGAAGAATATATTCGTTCTGGTGATAGACGGAAAAAGCGAAAGCAAAAAGTAGCTGAACTTGGTGTATTTGCAAGCGGCGCAATGACCATGTTTGGTAAAGATATTAAAAGAGTAATAAAAAATAGATAACACAAAATAAAAAAAATGAACAATCCAAAAAATGCAGGAATGCAAAAATTAACAGACAAGATAATGAGAGGTGGTGCAAGTCCAACAACGCAAAGAAAAGTTACATATACAAATGTATCTCAATCTGGACATGAAGATCCAGATAAAGATCATGATTATTCAGTAACTCAGAAGGATATCACAAGAGGAGTTAGGGATGATAGAAGTAATAAGTCCAGAACCAAAAGAAAAACCGTTGAAATTAATGAAGACTCTTGGGTTCCAGACGATAAATTCCAAAAAACTGTAAATGTAATTAAACATACTAAACATGGGGAGAAGCGTAAAACCAAAACAAAAACAATATCAAAGAAAAGAGGACAACGTATACAAGCAAGACATAGAAGAAAAGCCGGAGAGTGAGAAAACTCACTTCAAAAGATCTAAAAGAATTAAATTTACTTAAACATTATAGAATTGTACGTAAATGGGCTTGTCGAATGTGTAATATTAAAGATGCAGACCTAGAACTTCTAATATATTTAGATTCTATAGATTATTTTACAAAAGATGATTTTAAAAAAGGTACATACTCTTACAGTTGGGACAACAGGCGCTGGAACAGATTATTAAAAGAGGGTTGGATCGTAGTTTGGCGAAAGCGAAATAGGACAACACAAAAATACAATATCTACAAAGTTTCCTTCAAGTGCAAGCAACTAATAAGCCGAATGTACCGAATTATGCTCGGAGAAGAGGACATACCCACTTTATCAAAAGTTGATAAATATTCTGATAAAGTGCTAATGTCTTCAATTAAAAATGTTAACAAAGATAAAACAAGATAATTATGTCACCATTAAAACAATTAACAAACGTTTCACCAGGATCCACATTATTGCCCGGATCAATAGAAAAAGCTGCAGCGGCACAAACATATAGAAATTTGGCTGGAAATGTACCTCCTTCAAATAATTTAGCAGAAAATACACCAGTAAATGCAGGAACTCCACCAACTCAACCTTTAGCTAATGCAGAATTAAATATGCAAGTTAATCCAGGGGCTGTTCCACCAGATCAAATGAATCCGGCTTCTCCAGTAGCTCAAAGTAGTGCAAGAATACAAAGACGAACTAGAAGAAGAGCATTACGTGAACAAAAAAGAGCTTCAAAAACATCTGGTTGTAATAGAGGGAGTTGTTCGGGAGGTCGTCGTTGATTAGAAAATTAACATCAAAAGATTTATAAACTATAAAATATTAAAATTATGCCATCACAAGGACAAACTCAGAAACCAGCAGGAAAAGTAAACGATATAAAAACTAAACCTGTTAAGAATATACCATTACCAGGACAAGAATATCCTATATATAAAGGAAACGCTGTTTTAAGAGCTAATAAATAATCGTTATGGAAATAGCAGATACAATAAAAGTATATGCGCTAAATACAGGTGCATTTATGGCTAGTTGTTGTGATTGGTTGGAACCAACATTGAAAATAGCATTATTAGGGGCTACATTAGGATACACTTTACATAAGTGGTACTTGTTAAAGAAATCAAAAAAGAATGAGGCAAATAAATAAATTAATTGTACATTGTTCTGCTACTAGAGAAGGTCAAAACATTCCTGTAGAAACCATTAAAAAATGGCATGTAGAAGGTAATGGATGGAGTGATATAGGTTATCATTTTTATATTGACTTAGAAGGAAATATATTTAAAGGTAGAGATATTGCTAAAATGGGGGCGCATTGTAAAGGACATAATAGAAATTCAATAGGTATATGTTATTGCGGTGGTGTTGAAGTAGATGGTAAAACGCCTAAAGATACTAGAAATTATGAGCAAATAGAAGCTTTATTATGTGTACTTAGAACTTTAAAAGCTATGTACCCTGAAGCATGTATACATTCTCATAATGATTTTGCAAATAAAGCATGCCCATCTTTTGATGCAACATGTGAATATGAAAGCCTATAAAATGACTAAATTAACAAAAAAACAAAGAAAAGATCAATCCAAAGAAGGAGGATCTAATGCTGGGGAATATCCCAATGTAAAAGTATTTTGTGGTCCAGCTGGTGGAGCTCCAGAAGGTACATATCCAGTTAATACTATAAAAAGAGGTAAATCTGCTATTAAATTAGCTCATAATGCCCCTAATCCTAAAGGAATTATAAATTGTGTATATGGACATTATCCATCACTAAAGGCACAAAGAGAAGATAGAAAATCAAAAAAATAAAAAATGGAAAAAATTAAAAAAGTAGTTAGTGCACCACTATTTCAATCAGGTTTAGCTGGTGGAATAGGAATATTAATATTAATGCAAGGAAATGTATTATACTCAGGTATAGCGTTTGGTATTGGTATAGGTAAATTTTTTGACGCTTTTAAATAGTGTAAAATAAAATCAAATGAAATCAAAAGGAATAGGTACTAAAATATATGAAGTTAATAAAAAACTAGGTATAAATAAAGTTGCTAATGGTATTGCAAACGCGGTTGGGAAAGAAGATTGTGGTTGTAAGAAAAGAGCACAACAGTTAGATAATGTTCAAAATAAACTAGCTAGTATGTTTCAAGGTAATAAAAATAAATAATTATGGCATTCCGTTTAAAACCCCCTTACCCATTATTTCCTACTTCTATATATAAAATAAACGAAGAAGATGGAGTAAATGGAAGAGCCAATAAAAATGGAACTATAACTATAAATAGTAATATAAATGATCCTGCTCAAGAAGCTAATACTATATCACATGAACAAATACATGTTGATCAAATGAAAGCTGGGGAATTAGATTATGAAGATAATAGTTTAACTTGGAAGGGGAAAACTTATCCTAGAAAAAACGGTAAAATAAAATATAAAGGTAAGTGGATACCAGAAGGTTCTAAAAAATTTCCTTGGGAAGCAGAAGCTTTTAATAAAGAAATTCCTTTAAAAAGATAAATTATGGCATTTAAAATGAAACCAAGAGATGGTAAAAAAACTAATCCATATTCCGGGTTACTAAAAAGAGGATTAATTAACAATTCTGCATTAAGGCAAGAAGCATTAGACTATAAAGAGATTTCTAGAGTAAGAAATAAAGACGATAATTCAACTACCGTTAACTTAGAAGCGGACCGTCCTACTTATGCAGAAACAGGTGTTGATCCAGCTGAAGCTCAAGCTTATTGGGACGCTAATCCAGATAAATATGAAGAATATAAAAATAAATATAAAAAGAAAATAATAATACCCGATACATCAAAAACTAAAAAGACAACAACAACAACGACAAAACCTGTTGAATTTAAGGCAAAACCTATTCATACTATACATTCTCAAAGAAACGTGGATTATGATGTTTACAAAGGAGATAGAGATGAATCAGGTGACAAGATTATGATTGAAGGTTCAACTTCACAACATTCTGGAACTGAAGAATTTGAAACAGGTCAATCACAAGTTGATTTAGAAAATCCAAATCCAATCAAGCAAGAGAACGCAAAAGCAGTGGAGAAAATTTATCAAGGTAACGCCGCAAGAGCAGTGAAAAAATTTGGCGCTTTACCAAGTTCTTCTAGTAGATCATTAGGAGTAGAAAGTTTTGCTACAAGCGGTTCAACATTACCAGAATTTGTAATTGAAACCAAAGGCACCACGAAAAAGAAAAAATGAAAAAATCAACAACTGGATATAAAAGAAATAGTAAAGATATTAATCAACCAAGTAATATAATACCTGGTGGAGATATTACTATGGAGGGTGTTGATTTTAAAGTATTAGGTACAGATGATAGAGGTTATACAAAAGTTATGTATCCTGGTTATACATATAATTTTAGACATGCAAAGTGGGTTAAAGAAACTCCAATAAATAAATAATTATGGCAAATATATTAAAAGGATATAGAGGTAATAAAACACCATTATTCCAAGAAGTGGCAGGATTAGTGAGCAACGAAGATTTTGAGAAAATAACTAATCCAGAATCTAATACTTCCACACCTACGTCTTTAGGTGAAGCGTGGGCAAGAAAACAAGAAAGCAAAATAGATCCAACTACTGTTATAGACAGATCAAAAAGTGGGGAAGTTAGAACATATGATCCACGATTAGCGCACGGTGAAAGAATAACTATTGATACTCCTGAGACTGTTACTATATCTGATGAAGATGCAGCAGAAATGAAAAGAATTAAGCGATATGCTAAAAGACATAAAGTAAAAGGGAGTATATATGAAAAAGAAGGTAGAGCTGGGACTGGTGTTTTGGGATTAGGATTATTTCCTAAACATAATACTCAAAATATGAAAGCCGATGCACGGCATTCAAGGAGAGAATTAGCAAAAAGTCAGCGAATTAGTGCACGAGCAACCCGAAAGGAAAATAGACAAGAATTTTTTCGTAATGTAGGTACTGGGGATAATATAGCAAATTTTAGACAAAGAAAAAAGAGTGGTACTACAAAAAGTCAAAAAGATGGATCTGGTAATCAAACAGGCGAAGGTGGTTGTTTAGCTGGACAATGTACACCAGGTTAAATTATGTGGACAAAATTCAAAAACTTAATAACTAATCTAATAGGATTAAAATTAATAGCGATAGATATATATTGTTATTTTTATCATGATCATATAGGATTAACTGCTTTTCTATCTATATTATGTGTAGCACTAGCATTATTTTTATTTCAAGGAGATCAAACAAAAGAATGGTTAAAAAAAGCATTATCAAAAATTATATCAAAATAATATTAATAAGTTTATTATTTATCTGTTGTTCTCCTCAAGAGAGATTAAATAGATTAATAACTAAACATCCTGAATTATCACAGAAAGATACTATAATAGTTAGGGATACAGTGGTGGTAGAAAACTATAATTATGATACAACCACTATAATAAAATTACACGATACTACTACAGTTATAAACAATGAGCGAGTTGTATTGAAATATTATTACGACACTTTACGAGAAATTATTCATCATGATGTAGAATGTCTAGGAGATACTGTATATATAGAGACTTTAGTCCCTGTAGAAAAAGCAGTATTTAGAGAATTATCATGGTGGGAAAAATATAAAGAATTTATATACATATCACTAGTATTATTATTAGTATTGATAGTTTTAAAGAAAATAGGTAAATTAGCATTATAAAAAATAAAAAATGAGTACAATAGGAACAACATTAAAAGAACCAAGAGTATTTGCACACGATGCAATAGCTTTATCAGACTTGGATTATCCACAAAATACGATAGCAACATTAACAATAGTAGATGGTGGAAATAATTACACTGCCGGAATTGTACATAGTAGAGCTATTACAGGTGGTGGTTCTGGAGCAGAAATTACAATTGCGGTAGGAGCTGGTATAGTTACTGGTGCTACTATAGCTGCTGGTGATGGAGGTATAAATTATACAGTTGGTGATCAACTTACTGTATCTCAAAGTGGATCAGATGAAGATTGTATATTACAAGTTGCATCAATTACTGCAGCTCCCGCATGGGCTTTAGGAGATCCTATAACACCTATGCCAGATAACTTTGATACTGTACCATATTGGAATGAAAAAACAGCTTACACTTATACTACTAGTTTAGTAGGAAATCCTGGTCCTCATCAAACGCCTGGACCTGGAGCAGCATTATATATAGGTGCAGCTATGGATATTACAGTTATAAATGAAGCGGGAACAGAAGTTGAATATAAAGGTGTTGCAGCAGGAAGTTTTTTACCAGTATCAGTATTATCAGTTGTAGCAACTGATCCAACTGGAGGAACTGAATTAGATGATATTTTAGTATTATTCTAGTATGAAATTAGGAGTTAGTAACACTATACCAAATATTGTAAACTTACCTGGGCAAGGTGGTAGTGGATTAGATCCTGATGCTTTAGCATTTATAATAGCAACTGGGATTACTGATCCTACGGAACAAAGCGCCATAAACGATTTGGTGATAGATTTGAAAAATGGGGGAATATGGACAAAATTACAAGCTATATACCCTGTAGTAGGAGGAACTGCAGCCACTCATAAATATAATTTAAAAGATCCACAAGATCTTGATACTTCTTTTAGACTTACTTTTGGTGGTGGATGGACACATGCGGCAACTGGAATGACGCCTGATGGAACAACTGGATTTGCTGACACTCATTTCAATCCTAATGTAGACTTGCTATTTTATACTGCAGGAACAATAGGGATATATTCTCGTACTGCTAACGCTACCGATGGGGTAGATATAGGATGTACTGAAATTGTTGCTGACTTGTACATTAGACCAGCAAGCGTTACTGGCACACCTCCACGTAAATTTATTTATGGAAGATGGTGGGGCGACGCAATGAATCCCTTGATTACGACGAATGGGTTTATTGCACTCACCCGAGGAACTACTTTCGCTTTAGACTGTTACAAAGCAGGTTTACCTCTTCTCCCCACTAATACTAGTGCTATGTTTCCTTCGATATTAATAAATTATAATATTTATTTAGGAGCTCGTAATGATACAGGCACCGCAGATTTGTTCAGTGATAGAGAATTAGCTTTCGGAGTTATAGGTAGTCGTCTTAATGGAACTGAACACTTAGATTTATATAACGCAATACAAACTTATCAAACTACACTAGGTAGACAGGTCTAAATGACCAGAACTAGAACAAAACAAAACAAACAATAAATTTAATTAAATGAAAATTAAAGAAGAACAATTAGAAACAATTAGAAAACAACAACAAGATCTTAACAATATCTTAAATAACGTAGGTTATTTTGAAGCTCAAAAACATGGGTTATTACATCAATTTGGAGAAAAAAATAAAGAAGTTGATGCTTTTAAACATGAGTTAGAAAAAGAATATGGGGCTATTAACATAAATCTAGAAACAGGAGAATATACTGTTATAGAAACTGAAAATAAAGAAGAAGAAAAGGCAGATTTAAAAGTATTAGAAAATGTCGAATAATATTAGAAAAATTAGTATAGGTTCTGATTATAAAAATGATGCAATGCATTATTCAGTTGGCCAAGAAGTATATGGAGGACATACTATATCGTGTATATTACATGATAAAGAAGATAATTCTTATATGGTGTGGATAGAGAAAGGAGATGAAACCTTAGCTTGGAAAAAGTTTAATCCTAACATGGCTATTTCTGTAGAATACGACTTAGTATATAATGAATAGCGTTTATGATTTTATTATTAAACCTATAGCAAAAAGATACAACAATACAAAAAAGGTTAATAATAAAGAATTAGTTTTAAATACTAAAATAGAAGATTTTAAAGCAGTTAGTAAAGAAGCTATAGTTATGGGTATTCCCACAGCTTTTCCAACACATATTAAAATAGGTGATAGAGTTATTATACATCATAATGTATTTAGAAGATTCTATGACATGAAAGGTAAGGAAAAAAATAGTAGATCTTATTTTAAAGAAGATTTATATTTCTGCGCTGCTGATCAAATTTATCTATATAAAAAAGATAAAGAATGGTTAAGTTTTATGAATAGATGTTTTGTATCACCTATTCATAATACTAATCCACTATATAATAGGAAGCGTGAACCAAATATTGGTATATTAAAATATGATAATTTATATTTAAATAAATTAGGTATATATAAAGATATGTTAGTATCTTTTAAACCAGTAGGAGAGTTCGAATTTGTTATAGATGGAAAATTATTATATTGTATGAAATCAAATGATATTGTTATAAAACATGAATACGAAGGAAACGAAAAAGAGTATAATCCAAGCTGGGCACATTGCAGTTGAGGAACTTATCAAAGTGGCTAAAGAACCGATTGTGGATACTTCAGATGATGTTTCCGCAGATAGACTTAAAAATGCTGCAGCAACAAAAAAACTTGCTATATTTGATGCTTTTGAAATTCTCAACCGGATGGAAGAAGAAGAAGCGATATTAGAAGGAAAAACAAAAGAAGATGATAAACCTAAAAGATCTTATTCTATTTCACCTGAAAAAAGATCTAAATAATGAAGTATCAACAAACATTATTCAAGATATTAAAAGATGTAGTTAATCCTAAGATTCTTAAGAAACAAAATCGTCATAAAAAATGGGTGTATGGATATAACTCTGATTATGATTTTATTGTTATAAGTAAAACAGGACAGATTGGAGAAATCATTGAAATTCAAAATCTCAGAATTGCTTTACCAGCAGTTAACAAAGCGTTTAAAAGAAGCGAAAAAAAAGAAGAACAATATTGGGAAAAACAAATCTTTCCAAAAGAACTAAGTAGAATTAAAAGCACTTTTGAATGGGATGAATATCCACTAGAATTTAAAGAAAAATGGTTTGATTATATCGAAGAAGAATTTAATAGAAGAGAAGAAGGGTATTGGTATTATAACAATGGTACTCCTAATTATATTACTGGTACTCATTACACTTACTTACAGTGGTCAAAAATTGACATTGGAGCAGCAGATTATAGAGAAGCCAATAAATTATTCTTTTACTTCTGGGAAGCATGTAAAGCAGATACCAGATGTTACGGGATGTGTTACCTTAAAAACAGACGATCAGGATTTTCATTTATGGCTTCGTCAGAACTTGTTAATCAAGCCACAATGTCCAGTGATTCAAGATTTGGGGTATTATCAAAATCAGGTGCCGATGCTAAGAAAATGTTCACGGATAAAGTTGTACCGATCTCGGTTAATTATCCATTCTTCTTCAAACCCATCCAAGATGGTATGGATCGTCCTAAAACCGAATTGGCATATAGAATCCCAGCTTCTAAATTAACTAGAAAAAAA
>Ga0208920_1000124_pt1 | contig 22302 bp, 39 predicted proteins | sample 19_taG_FD_184094 | JGI IMG/M metagenome (GOLD analysis project Ga0208920, IMG submission 184094) | Marine viral communities from the Subarctic Pacific Ocean - 19_ETSP_OMZ_AT15317 metaG (SPAdes) (version 2) | ecosystem: Environmental > Aquatic > Marine > Oceanic | place: Pacific Ocean | collected...
ACATTATCAAACTCGAAGGCCATAGCCATAGGTACAACTAATAACATTACCATAAACATAATTACAAATCTTTTATCCAACAAGTACTTCATTTTGAGATGGTTTAGCAAAGCTAATTATTAATACAATTAATCCTAAGATTAAAGCAACATAAGGTAATTGTAACATCATAAAGTTAATTGCTTGTTGTTGTATGGACGTGGAAGTTAATACTGCAACTTCTGTCATAGATTCATAAGCATTACTTAATGGAATTGCTACAAGGATTCCAACAACTAATAGTATTACAAAGAACGGAAAAAAAATAGGGTTTGATGGTGTCATATATGCTGTTGCAAATACTCCTAACATTAATCCACTAAATACTAATAGCCAAATAACTGGAAAGGTATTAGCTGCAACTGCACTTGAAATTGCAAAAGAATTATTTATCTCTGGAGAAATACCAATTTGTGAAACAAGTTGATCGTTAATTAAAGGAGTTACATATCCCAATACTAATAAGAATATTGCAAAAGCTGCTACAAAAGCTATAACGAATAACCATCCTACAAAATCCCCTTTCTTATTCATAACGTTCCCCCTCTTGCTAAGTTCCTTAACACATCTTGAGTAGAAATGCCTCTAACTCTAGCGTTATATTCTACGAGTTTCTTAAACTCAATAGGCATTCTAAGGCCAGAGATAGTTCTACTTTTTGTTTTTCTTCTTTTTCTTTTTCTTTGATATTCCATTTAATATTGGCCTTGTTACTAGAGAACCTGCTCCGATAGTTTCTCCACGTGCTAAACCAGTTCCTCTAATATTTAATCCTAAAGCATCAAGTGTTGGTGATCTTGGAACACGTCTACCACCTCGAGTTTTAGGTATTCTTCTTGATAATATATTTCCTCCTTTAATTCCCTTAGGTATAAATAAACCTATTCCTACTACTCTGTCTGGAAAACTGTTTCTTCCTCCTCTTCCTCTCACATTTAAATTTATATCTGAAATTTCAGTTTGAATTTGTTTTTGTCTACTTTTTGCAGTAATTCTTGGAATTTGTGCTTGTGCTAATTTTTCTTGTTGTTTTGTCCTTGTATCTGATATAATAGATGTTGGTTGTCTACCACTAAATCTATTATTTTGAATCTCCCTAAATATAGGAGTTATTGTATTTCTTGGTGTTGTTTTTACAATAGGTAATGTTCTTCCAGATGCTACTGTAGTTTGTAATGTTTTTGATGGAAGTGTACCTCCTACTGTCCTCTCAAATTGTCCTGTTCCTTGAAATTGAGATGCAGGTATTCCTGCAAATAATGTTCTTGATGTTGTAGATATACGGTTGTTTGTTTTTGGAACTACCGTTCTAGTTCTTGCTCCTTTTATTGCAGATTTACTAGATATAACTCCTGGATTAAAAGTAGGAATTTGTTGTTGTTCTGAAAATAATTCTAGTATTCCTTTTTTTCTATTTACCTTTCGTGCTTTATCCAAGTTTAAATCTCCAATTGATCCTGTTATATCATCAGCATTAGTTTTAACTACATCTACTTTATCTGCTATCTTTTTAGGTTTTGATGTCTTTAATGTTCCAGTCCTTGAAAAAATAACTTTCTTTCTTAAATCTGTACTAGAAACTCTACCTCCAATTCCTGCAACTTCATCAAATTCTAGTGTAGCTCTTTCTGGAAATTTCTTTATTAATTCTGAACCAATTTGAGTTCTAGTTGGTTTGATTTTCTTTTTAGAAGGTTTCTTCTGAAATTCCTTAACTAAATCATCTAAAGCAAATCTTTCTGATTTTTGGGGAATTATTTGAGTATCTAATTTTGTTTCCCTAAATATTAAATCTCCTTTTTCAGTTAAAGGTTTTTGAGAAGTTATTTTTCCTTTTGTTCTTTGCCTTTCAACAATAGTAAAAGGTGCAAAATCTTCTTTAATAAATCCTCCTTTTTTGGTTGTGATTCTTCTTCTAGGCATTCCAATTAATGTTTCTGAAAACTCTCCATCTACTTTTCTAAATGTGGGGCTACGATCCACTAATCCTTTTTTTGTTTCCCTAAATCTTAATCCAATGCCTATTGATTTACCTTTACTCCCACTATCAAATGCAACATTGAGAAAACTTAAATCTCTATCTTGGAATAACCCTAACCCACTATCTTTTATTGGTGCTAACTTTTCAAAATCAACATTTTTTGTTTTTACAATATCTCCAAATTGCCCAGAAAATTCAGTTATAGGTTGTGATGTTTTATGTTTTATTCTAACTGGAGTTCTACTTAATTGTGATTCTTTAAATAATCCAGTTCCAGAACTCTTTGTTGATAACCCTAATGATTGAAGTTCTGTTGGAGAAAAGGTTTTAGAAATATCTTTTGTAAAATCTCCCCCAATTCCAGCAAAGGATGTTTCTCCAATAATTACTTCTTGCCTTCCTGGTATTTTACTAGATTTTACTAATGCTCTATTGTCTAAAGCTAATTGTCGTTGTACTCCTTGTCCTGCTAATAATGTTCTTCCAGATGCACCTGTTCTTAATTTAACTAATCTTTCTAATTCAATTGCTCCAACTTCTCCCTTTGCAACTTGGTTAATTGTTTTTAAAACTTGTTTATCTTTACCTAACTTAACTAAAGATGTTTTACCTGAACCAAATGATGCAATTGTTAATCCTCCCAATGTTATGGCTTGTGTTCCAATACCAAATTTCTTACTAGGATCTAATGTAGGAGTACTTAATATCTTTCCAGCACCAGATGTTTCTGAAAATTTAAATGAACTAGGAATTGGTTTTTTAAATGAACTAGGAATTGGTTTTCCTTTAGTAGTCGCTGTACCTATTGTTAAAGATAATGGATCTCCTTTAGATCGTTGAAGTACTCCAGTTATAAAATCTTCTGTTAATCCTAACCCTATTTTCTCAATAGCTCTAGTGTCAGAAGCAATATTTCCTAACACAGATTCTTCAAACTTAATATTTTTAAATTTTTGCCTAGCTCTTTTTTCTGCCTTTGTTATTTGTGGTTTTAAAAATTTAGAAGTTAACGTTAATTCTCCAGTTGATTTATCTAATTGAATATCCTCTCTACTCATAACATCTAGTCCTTCTTTTTTAATAAACGCTTGAGGATCATCAGATATTTTTGATTGTAATTTAGAAACTTCCGCATCAAATTCTGGTTTAAAAAATCTCTCTTGAAAAAACTTTGTTTTTCTTTCTTCTGTTGTTCCTCCTAAAAAACTACCTTCAATAGCAAGATCAGAAACTTTAACTTTTTGACTTGGTTTTCGTGTTTGTTTAGATGGATCTCCAAAATCTCTAGTTCCACCTAAACCCACATCTGCTAAACTTCCTCTTGATCTATTCTCTACTATTCTAAATGATGTTCTTCCTGTATCTTCATCAACTTGAAGATCTGAAATAGATCCTCCTCCTCTAAATCCAGCTGGAACAAAACCTGGTTTCTTTGTTGGAAAGAATTGTCCAGTTTCAGTTACAATTCCTCGTTGCTGTCCTCCAACAATTAATGGTGCAGATAATGAATTAGTTTGTGAAGGAGTTGTTGTTGATCCGCTTGGAGTTGAAGAAGGAAATTGTGCTGGAGAAGTACTTGCAACTGGATCACCAGTAGAAACATCAACTAATACTGTTCCGCTTGGTGTTGATTGTGGTGCAACGCTAACTGTTCCTCCTCCACTACTTCCACCGCCACCGCCTCCTCCACTCGTACCAGTTGGAAATGATTGTGTTGGTGCATGAGTAAAAGTAGGAGCAGGAACAGATTGTTGAGAAGTATCCGTCGTGGAAACAGTTGGAGTTGAGGTTTGTCCTTTGGGATCATCACTCCCTGTAGAAGAAACTCTAAAGAATTTTTTAACTCTCGTAATAAACCCCATTTTAAAGTGTATACATTTTAAGAATTGAGAGTATTTATATGTTTCTAAAATGTATACATTTTAAGAAAAGAAAGTTATTTAAACTAAGTTAAGTATAACACTTTGTAACAAAATGGATGGCTTATTTTTGCAAAGTTCTGGATTGTTTGGAAGTCTAGGAAGTGGTGGTGGAGCAGTTTCTGCAATACAAACATTTCAAACAATTATTATTGGTATTATTATTGGAGTGGTTGTTTTAAGTTTTGTTGGTTTCTTTGCTTGGAAAAGAAAAGAGAATAGAAGATTCAATATTAATTTACAAATAATTGTTCCACGTTCCGACGGTAAAATAATAGAATGGTATGCTGGTAAAGGAGCTTTCAATAAATCAAAAGCTGTTGGAGGTATAAGAAGTTTCTTAGTTAGAAGGAAAGGAGTTGCTACAGTTGAGATGCCTCCTCCACGATCCGATTTTATTATTGCTCCGAATAATACTTTACTTCTCGCACAAAAAGGAATAGATGATTTTGAACCAATTATGCCTCACAATTTATCTATGGTTGAAACAAGTTTTGGTACAGATAAAAATGGTAAACAAATTTACCGTAAGATACCAATATTAAATCTTCGTGCTATTAATCAAGATGCAACAGCTTGGGCATTTGATATTGAAGAAACAGCTAAACAAAGATTTACCTTCGCTAGTTTATGGGATAAATACCAAACAGCTATAACTATGGCTATTTTTGTATTCATAATGGCTATTGCATTATACATAAATTGGATAGGGCAGAAGGATGTTGTTACTGGTTTACAATCTGTTGCAGATTCTTTGAAAGGAACAGCTGCTCCTATCATAACTCCAGGAGGATAAATGCAATATCCAAACTACACTAATAGAAATCCTGCTCCTCCTACTGAAACTTTAGGTATTGGCGACGCTGTCGATAATATGCCTCTAAATAATATGGTTTCTAACGAGGCAGAAGTTACAAATATTGTTGGACAAATAGATCCTAATACTATTATTGACAATTTAGATCACGCACTTAAAGGTGAACAATGGAATAAGGAAAAAGGAGAGTGGGTTATGAATGCAAGTGGAAAACCTTTAGTAAATGATAATTGTAGAGGAGCAGTAATAAGTTACCTCGACGGTATATTAAATAATAATACAACTATGGGTTGGGTTGATGAAAAAAAACTCTCTCTTATTATGATTTCAATTATTCAAAGTATTAAAAGAATGTTTGTTGTAAACTTAGAAGAGTTTGGTTTTGTTCCTCCCCTTCAAAAAATTTATAATATTTACTATGACATGGGAATTGCTTATACTGTTCATTATAATATAGGAACTCCAGATTCTGCAAGGATGACTATGGTTGCTAATATGATTTATGGAGTTTGTTATATGGTTTTGTCGAGGGCATTACACGGAACAGAAAGTAAACGAGTATTCAAAAGTTTATCCATGACAGATACAATGGGCTACGGAGGAGGTATGGGGATGCCTCAACAGAAAAAGAGTTTCTTAGGTAAACTCTTCGGATAATGGTTGATACTACTGAACAAAAAGTTTCAAAGTATAATGCTGGACTTCTCCAAATGGAGAGGATTCACGAACTATTTAGGGCAGTTAATATTGCTTCACTAAGGCCAACACATAAAGACGAGAATGGAATGTTTGGATATGAAGTTGTTTATGATTCTTTAATACAATTATTTATGGAAGGATCTGGTAAATTAAAAGTTGAAGATGTAAATAAGTTTATCGTCGCTAAAGATTATATCCATAACTTTACTTTAACTAATTTAATAATAAAAGAAATACCTAAACAACGAGGAGGAACTGTAGGTTATATACCTACAACTAATTGGCTTAAACTAAAAGCTATGCTGTTTGATTTTCAAATGTTAGTAAGAGGATTATTAGAAAAGGTTGGATTGAATAGTCCAGAGAAATCAGAGGAGGCCTTAATATAATGAGAATAGTATTTGAAGAGAAGGAACAGAAGTGGAGAGAATTAGAAGATGATGAAAAGGTTGAAGGTGAAATGTATATTGATGGATTATTAGCAGATAGGTTGGATTATATTCAACGGAAACTCTTAAAGCATAACTGGGATGTTGTAATTCTCGTTGATGGAATAGAAGGATCTGGAAAATCAACTCTTGCTATTCAAGTCGCATGGTTTCTTTCCAACGCTAAACTTCGTATGGATCATTTAATACTAGGCCTCGAGGATGCACCTGATAAATTGGAGAAAGCACAACACGGTGATGTTTTTTTAATGGATGAAGGAAGTTTATCCTTCTCCAGTCGTGAAACAATGAAGAGGGAACAGGTAGAGCTAGTAAAGATCTTTAATGTTATAAGGCAGAAGAACTTAGCACTAATTGTTGTTGCTCCTTCCTTTTTTGATCTAAATAAATATATTGCTGTACAAAGATCTCGTTGTTTGATTCATGTCTATACAGAAAAGGATTTAACAAGAGGTAGGTATGCTTTCTTTACGCAGAAGAGGAAAAACATATTGTTTACTGAAGGCAAGAAGAACTATAACACTTACGCCAAACCAGAGGCCAACTTCTATGGAAGATTTACAGATTCAAACCCTCTTGGTGAACCTTATATCAAAGCTAAAGAACTCTCATTGTTTGAGGCCTTCCAGAGCCGTAAGAAAAAGCTACCAACGAAGAAAGACATGTTAAAAGAACTTGTAATTAAGTTTCGAGAGAAAAATCCGAAAGAAACACAAAAAAACATAGCTAAGAATTTCGGAATTGCTGAACATACTGTTGGTAGATGGTTGAAAGAAGCAGAAAGTACTAAGAAAAACGATGATAAATGAATAATGTCGTCCAATTATATATAATACTTACCAGAGTTAATCGGTTAACCGAATAACTAATGAAAGGAGGTAATAATAAATGGGAATAATAAGAAAGAAAAACAAAGTAGAAGAACCTAAAGCTCCTGCTCCTCCTCCTGCTGCATGGGAAGAAGATGTTGAAGTACTAGATGATAGTAATGAACTTGAACAAGCACAAGCTAAGGTAATGGAACTACAACAGGAAGTGAAAGCTAAGAAAGAAATAGAACCAACTCCAACAAATGAACAGGCAAGAATAAGGCAAGTTGTTTTAAGACAAGATGGTTTCTTTGAAACTGTAATTGAAAGTAACTATCCAATAGGGAATGCTGGGGAGATGTTAGAATAAAGGAATATTCTTCCTTCGTGTTCTCACCGAGAATACGAAAGTTTATAAAGTATCTATTCATAGAAGTAAAGAGAAAGTTTCGTAAAAATGGTGATAAAAAAAGATAGAATTAGAAGTTGGAATAATATTATGGAAAGTTCCACATTAAATCTTTATTCAGAACCTGGAGATAAATGGAAAAATGTATTTCCAGATGATAAAAAATTTAACTGGCAAATTCCCAATAATAAATTTTTCCCTTTAGAACATAACCAACTACACGAAATTATTAAAATATTATTAATGAATGATATAACTCAATATGCTTTCCAAACAAATTGTAATGGATATTTAAAAGTAATAAATGATGTTCAAGAAGAATGGATGCAAAGGAGATTAAATAAAAATGAAAGCACATAAATTTGCAGATATTTTTCCCATGATGAGTTCTAAGGAATTTGGGGAATTAAAAAAAGATATTAAAGAAAATGGATTAATTGATCCAATTATAACTTATGAAGAAAAAATACTTGATGGTAGAAATAGATATAAGGCCTGTGAAGATGTAGGGGTTAAACCTAGATTTAAAAATTTCGATGGAGAAGATGCCTTACAGCATGTTATGAGTACCAATTTAAAGAGAAGGTATTTAACAGATTCTCAAAAAGTAATAGTAGGAATAAGGTATAAAAAATCTTATAATCTACAAAACCCACAAGGATCAAGAACAGATTTAACTTCGTCTACTAGTGGACGAAGTAGGTTAAAAGCATCTGAACAAGTCGGTGTAAGTGGGAGTTATATTGATATGGGAGAGGCAGTTATTAAAGCTAAACCTGAAATGGAAGAAAAAATTATGAGTGGTGAAATAAAAGTTAAAACGGCCTTTCGTGAAATTCAAATTGAAAAACAGGAAGAAGAAATTAAAAATGTTAAATCAGTAAAAGGAGAGTATGATGTTATTGTAATTGATCCTCCGTGGCCTTATGAAGAAAAGTATGATCCAGATGGAAGGCGAGGAGCTTGTCCTTATCCTTTAATGAGTATTCCAGAAATAAGTAAAATCCGTTTACCAGCAAAAGATAATTCTGTTTTATGGTTATGGACTACTCACAGGTTTATTTGGGATGCAAAGAAGTTAATGGAAGATTGGGGTTTTGAATATAAAGCAATTTTAACTTGGGATAAAGAAAAAATGGGATTGGGAGTTTGGTTGAGGATGCAAAGTGAATTTTGTTTAGTAGGAATAAAAGGAAAACCTTTATGGAAATTAAAAGATCAAAGAGATATCCTTCGAGAACCTAGAACAACACATTCTACTAAACCTGAATCGTTTTATAATTTAGTTGATAGTATTTGTGGGGATGTAAGAAAATTAGATTATTTTAATAATGGAAGAATAAGGAAAGGATGGGATTCTTATGGTATTTAAACTTCCAGAAGTAATTACAGAAGAGGAATTAATGAAAGTTCTAAAGGTTACAAAACAAGCACATCATAGGGCAGCATTTTGTTTTGGATTTTATGAATGTATGAGAATTAGTGAAATTGTTAATCTTAAAGAAGAAAATATCAATCGAAGTTTGAAATTATTGAAAATCAAACAAGCTAAAGGATCTAAGGATCGAAACATTCCTATTATGCCTGAAATTATGAAATACTTGAAACACATTCCTTTAAAATGTGGAATCCGTGCATTACAATTAGCATGGAATGAAAAAACAAAGGAAGCTCTAGGAAATTCCAGGAACTTCCATATTCTCCGACATTCTGGAATAACTCACTATCTAGTAAAAAGGAAATGGGATGGTTTACAAGTACAAAGATTAGCTGGGCATAGTAAAATTGCAACAACACAGATCTATACCCACATAAATCCAACTGATCTCGTCGAGAAAGCATGGGAGGATCAATGACAATTAAAATACTAAATCTATATGCTGGAATTGGTGGGAATAGAAAGTTGTGGGAAGGAGATATAGAAGTTACTGCTGTTGAGAATAATAAAGATATTGCTAAAATATATCAAGAGTTTTTTCCAAATGATAAAATAATTATATCAGATGCACATAAATATTTATTAAAACATTATAAAGAGTTTGATTTCATCTGGAGTTCACCACCATGTCCAAGCCATTCTTTTTTAGAATTTTCTCATAGTAAGAAAAGATACCCAGATATTAAACTATATGAAGAAATTATATTTTTACAATCATGGTTTAAAGGAAAGTGGGTTGTTGAAAATGTTAAACCTTATTATGAACCACTTATAAAAGGAAAAGAATGTGGAAGGCATTATTTTTGGAGTAATTTTTATATATCTAAGATTACATTACCTACAACAACAGGGTTATCTAATAAAAAATGTAATGAATTAACAAAAAGAAGAGCTATAATAAGGGAAGCCCAAATACCTGAATTAATGGAATTACATAAATTTAAAGAGTTTAAAATAAATAATAAAAGACAAGTACTAAGAAATTGTGTGAATCCTAAGTTAGGATTACATATTTTTGAATTAGCATTTAAAAAACCACAAAAAACATTGATTTAAAATGAAGTTTTACGAAATTAAAATGAATAACCTAAACTTAAAATACGAGGGAACTTCGTATAATTGGTAGGAACACGAATGTCACAAACTATACAAAGAACGACAATAAAACGGGGTGAAAGATGAAAACACAAGAAAAATACAAAGTAGTATATGTGCATGACTTCTCCACCTTATTGCCCTCTCTTATAATTATTAAGTAGTAAGAAAAGTTTTTAAGTGATATTAAATTATAAATATTATGAAAGAAGAAATGAAAAATGATGACGAAGAAAGAAACTTTATTTTAGCAAAACTTTTTCTTAAAGAAAAAAAAATTGTTCATGTTCAAAAAAAAGATGGTTTTTTCTATAATGGTTATATTATAGAAATTTCTCCAGATTTTTTCTTTATGGTAGATCGTGAGTTAGGAAAGCAATTAGTTTTTTTTAGAGAACTCATAAAACCTATTTCTGAATTTAAATTTAGAGGTGTAGGGGATGGTAAGTGATAAACTTTATTGGGAAGATAAAGATGAGGAAGAAAAAAGTATTAAGGAAGCCGCTTTTGTAAGTGCTATAATTGATTTGGGTGTAATGTGGAGAGATGATATTCGTTCTGGAAAAATAAAACCTAAAGATTATCCTCTTGAAAATTCTTTCTTTAGACCTAAGAAAAAAGTTAAAAGAGTTATACCAAAACGAAAAGGATATGCTCGAAGATTAATTGATGGTAAATTAAAAATATCTGAGGTTGCAGAAATATATGGATTTAAAGTCAAGAAGGGAATGATGATTTGTCCTTTCCATAATGATACCGACCCCTCTCTTTCTTTAAATGATACTAAAAATGTTTTCTTCTGTTTCGGTTGTAATGCTACGGGAGATATTGTAGAATTTATAAGGGGGTTAATGAAGTGGAAGAACCAACAAGAAAAGAAGCAGTAATAAAAGGATTAGAACTTGCGGGGTTTGAAGCAAGTGAAGTCTTTGGGAGATTAGGCCAAGCAAGAAATTTCATTAATCAACAACCAATATTTTATGACAATAATAAGTTATGGTGGTTATGGAATATTGAAAAGAAGTGTTGGGAGATAACAGATGAGGTTGATATTCTAAATCATATTACAGAAAGATTAAATCTTGATGTAATATCTTCTAAAGCAAGAACAGAAATTGTAAATTCATTAAAACAAATTGGAAGATTAAATGTTCCTAAACCTGTGAAGTCAAATTGGATTCAATTTGAAGATATGATTGTTGATGTTGTAAGTGGTGAGGAGTTTCAAGCTACTCCAGAATATTTTATTGTTAATCCTATTCCCTATAAATTACACAAAGAGAGATATGAAGGAACTCCTGTGATGGATAAATTATTTAAAGAATGGGTTGGAGAAGAATATGTTAAAACTCTCTACGAGATTATTGCTTATTGTTTAATTCCTGATTATCCTATCCACCGAATGTTCTGTTTCATCGGCGGCGGAATGAATGGTAAATCTTGTTTCTTAAATCTATTAAAGAAATTTATTGGAGAAAATAATGTTTGTTCAACAGAACTTGATACTCTAATTACTTCTCGATTTGAGATTACAAGATTACATAAGAAACTTTGTTGCCTTCTCGGCGAAACAAACTTCACCGAGATGTCAAAGACTTCTATTTTAAAAAAATTAACAGGTGGAGATACAATCGGCTATGAGTATAAGAACAAAGATTTATTTCACGAAGTAAATTATGCTAAAATCCTTATCGCCACTAACAATCTTCCTACAACAAATGATAAGACAATCGGATTTTATAGGAGATGGATGATTATTGATTTTCCAAATCAATTTTCAGAACAAATTGATATACTTAAAACAATTCCAGAGGAAGAATACGAATCTTTAGCTGCTAAGTCTGTTTACATACTACGCAAGCTATTGAAAGAAAGAAAATTCACAAATGAGGGAGAAATAATGGATAGAATGAAAAGGTATGAAACAAGGAGTGATTTCTTACAACATTTCCTTAAAGAGAATATTGAAGAAGATACAAATGCGTATATTTCAAAAAAAGACTTCTATACTAAATTTATTGCTTGGTGTAAAGAAAATAGGCATAGAGAGATGGCGGAGAACACTTTAGGTAAAAAAATGAAAGAAAAAGGTATTGAAGCTGGAAAAAAGTATATGGATTGGCTTTTTGATGGAAAAGGAGGTCAATTAAAGATCTGGTTAGGAGTAAAATGGAAGGATTAGTCGGGTTAGTCGGGTTGGGCGGGTTACCTACACTCAGCTCCTTACAAGGGGTTCTAGATGAAAATAAGCGTTTTACCCGACTAACCCGTCTAATTAACCTTAAAATTAAAAAATATAAATATTTAAATACTTTATAAAAGTATAAAATAAGATTTATAAAAGTATAAAATAAGATGATATTAAGAAAACAAATACAGCAAGATGGTGATTCTTTAAAATTAAGGATTACAAAAAAGGAAGCTGAACTTTATGGGTGGAAAGTTAATGATATTGTTGATTTAAGTGATATTGTTTTAATTAAAAAGGAGAAAACAAAAGATGAAATATAATAGTCAAGGATACATTGCAGGGTGTTGTGGTTCACTCGAAGTAAAAAGGGGGGAAGGGACATCCTTGATAGTAAATTCTGTCTTAACTACGTATTTTCTCTTTTTTACCTTTCTCCCCAAACCACAACCCCTCTTTAAATCGATTTTAAAGGGTGTAGAATGAATAAAATTGAAAATAAACAAACAACCCTTAAAGATCTAACAAAAATAATGGAAAAGAACAATCAACACATTAAAAGAATAAAGTATGAAGGGGAACATATTATAGTGGAATTGGAGGATAACGAATGACAGATAGATACGGTTATCATATATTCTTAACAATGATGTTTTCTGCATTATTTTATAATCTATTTGCCCTATCACTATATCCAGAACAAAGCCAATATCATTTGGTTGGAACGATTGGTGCTTGTTTCACGGGAGGGATTCTAAGAACAGGATTATTTATTATGGATGAATTGCGGGATATTAATTTAGAAATGTGGAAAAATTTAGAAATAGATGGAAAAACTTGAAAAAAATATAGAAGAAGCATGGAAATTGTTTAAGAAAAATCTAACGGTTAGTATTTACGATGTCGAGGAGATGGAATACGTTTTCGCAAATACTTATAGTAAGATTGGAAGGCAGAGAGAAAGACTTGAAGCTTCTCGTGATTTATGGAAGAAAAAATATGAGGATTTAAAAAATGAACAAGCTAACAATTAAAGCAAACATACCTGAAGAACAGTTTATGGAGGGTTGCTTAAATCAAGCCCACCAATTAAACCATGACATGACTTTAGTTATTACTTTCTATGCTTTAGCACATTCTTGGTATTATGAGAAATTAGTTTTTTTAATGGATGAGGTAAATGCGAATAAACACAAGAAAAGATAAAATTGAAATGATCGAGATAATGGATTCGTTTAGGCAAGTTGGAGATTATACTGGGGAAACCGAAGTTATGAGAATGTATAATCTAAAATATGGAAACGATAGATTGTTAAGAGCTTATAAAAAATGGATAAAAAAAATATATCAACACAATTAAAAAAATACCACAAAAAAAAGTGAATGTAACCTACATTCACACAAAAACGCCAAATTAAGTGAATGTAACCTACATTCACACAAAAACGCCAAATTAAGTGAATGTAACCTACATCACCTTAAATAATAAAAATAAGGAAAAAAATGATAACGAACAAAAGGAGGTACAAAAAAAATGACAACAATAAAAGAAGCAGCAGAGGATTATAAACCACAGCTAATGAAAAATATAGCAGATTTAGAAGTCGTACCAACAGATGTAAGTATTGAAGAGAAAACATTTAAGGAAGGAACGGCGGATGAATTTAAGGTAAACCTTATTAATTTGGATGGAGAGGATTATAGAGTTCCAACTTCTGTATTAAGATCTTTGAAACAGGTTTTGGAAATTAAGCCAGAACTAAAACATTTCAAAGTTGCTAAAGCAGGGGCAGGTATGAATACAGAATATACCCTTATACCTTTAGAATAAATTAATATTCAACCCTTCGGGGTTGTGCCTAGTGAGGAGTGAAACCACTACCTTACATACTCTCCCTCCCGACAGGTTATACCTCACCTTTTTGTAGTCGGGAGGGTTTTATGCTTAACAGAAAATAAAATGAAACTTGAATACCTAAATATGAGGAAAGAATAAGAAAATGAGTGAAGAATTTAAACCGCCAAGCTATGAAGATTATGTAAAAGCAACAGAATTTGCTAGAATTAGATATAAATATGGTTTAGTTGTAACAGGATTAGCTTGTGTATTATTAGTATTACTGATCGCTTATGTAATTTATTATGCAGAAGAATTAAAAACACATCCTATGCAATATACTGCAAAAGCATTCGATATGAGTTGTAGTTGTGTTACTACTGATGGTAAACTAAGATATGATTATAATAAAACTGGAATTAGTTATGAAGAACATTTAATACCTATATACCAACCAAATTAAATATATTTTTTTCCCTTATCAAACAATTTTTTAGCTGCTCGTTTGTGTGAAGCAATACTAATTGCATCTAATTGCATATCACTATATCTCCCACTTTTACCAACTTCATAATATAAAGCTGGTGCACCAGGCATAGGTTTGAATAATCTTTTACCAATTCTCCTATACTTTTTCTTTACCATTTTATTTTTTCCCCCAATTTTTTAATTGTTTCATTTCTGTTTTATTCCAAAATCTTGGTTTTCCTGTTTTTGTTAATTTTACAAATTGCCCTTTTAATATTACATATTTATTGCCTTTCCAATCGGTTCTAATAGATTGCCCTTTATACTTCTTTGTTGCCATTTTATTTTTTAAACCTCCTTAAAATTCTATCTATGCGTTTGGCTTCCTCTTTCTTAGTCCGCCTAAACTCTTCAGTTAAACGCTTAATATTTCCAGTTGTTTTGTATGTTATAATGTAATCTTCTCTAAAGTTGCTCATTTTATAATTTAAAATTTCTTTTCTTCCCAGTTTTTTTATGAATCATTTGAACAAAACCTTTTCGTTTAAAGGCATTTACACTTAAAACATAATCTTTATAATATTTTCTTTTTCCTGTTTTTGTTATAACACTTCCCATTTATCTCGACCTCCTTTTTCATCTATAAAAACAACAATATCTGATTTTGAACCAGGATTTAACACTTTTCTTACCATTTTATTTTTTCCTCGCCTTACGTTTTGGTGAAACTTCTGCTGATGATTTTTGCCATTTGGTGGGTCTTTTAATTTTTTTAACACTTACAACATAAGCATTTACTCGCCTACCAAATTTACTCTTTGCTCCTCCTGTTTTATTTGCTTCTATGTAATATTTTCTTTTTTTGTTATTACTTACATACTCTATTTGATATATTCCCATTTTATTTTAACCTCCTTGTGTTTATCATTTATCTTTTCACTAATTTTAAATCTCTATTAGGAAAATTTCTTTTTGCTACTTTTAACAAACTTCTGCCCTCACTTAAAGTTTTTAATTTTCTATGTGAAAAATCAAAAAATCTCTTCATTCCTTTTTCTCTAAATTGTATTTGATACATTTTTTTTAAACCTCCTTCTATAAGGAAACTCTCTATTCCTTTTATACTTTTCTTTCTTAGTATTTCTCATTTTAACTTCTAAGGATGTAAACTTTTCTTCCGTTTCGCACAACTGGTTTATATCGAGGGTTTCCAATTCTTCTTGCTCCCCTTCCTCTTTCCCAATTCTGTTTCGATCTTCGTTTTTGATCCAAGTTTGTTCTTCCCATGAATATGAAGGCCTACAAACATTAGGCCAAAATAATAATTTAAACTGACGATCCCCTTCCAAATGAATTTATAACAACTCCTAATACGATAGCTGCTGCAAGTACAACAACGATAACTGCAATCCAGGAAGCTAAGCCTCCTACACCAGTTGAGGTTGTTCCTATTCTAGCACAAGATATTGTACCAGCTGTAGGAGCTAAATAGGTATAATTAACTGTCCAATCATTCTTTCCATAGAAAGAACTTGTGTTTCCTATTGTACCAGTATCTGCATTAACTGTATAGTTAGATGCAGGAACTAGAACTCCTGTTTGGTTTGCTACTTCTGAAACTGCGAATGTATTGAAACAATCTGTAGTTGCTGTTGCGACAGCAGTTCCAGCTGTAACTACACTTACATTTTCAGAATTAACAGTAAATTCTGTATTTGAAATAGCATCTGCTGTTTCATTTAATACAAAGATACCAACTCCCAGAGCAATACCTATTAGAACTATTGCTAAAACTGCAGGATATAGGCTTTCTAATCCAAGGCCTCTTTTATCCTTTAGCATTTTATTCATTCAGAGATGATTAAACGCCGCTTCTTCTACTTCCACCGAATGAACTAATAACAACTCCAAGTACAATAGCTGCAGCAATAACTACTACAATTACAGCAATCCAAGAAGCTAATCCTCCAAGTCCAGTTATAGTTGTGTTAATCTGTGTAGATCCACCAGTAATATTTGCTTCAACTTGAGCAAGAACATATAGTCCAATTCCTAGAACAATACCAACAAGAACGATCATAAGAACTGCAGGGTATAGATCTCCCAAAGCCAATCCTCTTTTATCATTCTTTAACATAGATATTTTTCTCATTTAATACTCTCTAATTTTGAGTACCTCCTTTCAGTCATTTTAAGAATTATCATTCACAAAGTTTAAGCAATAATTACTATATAAAATAGTGTTTTAAAGTGTAACAGATAGTAACTAAGCTAAACCACCAACAGCGTCTAACCTTTTCTTTAGAATTGAAGTTGCTGTTTTATCACTACAAGGAACATTCCCTCTTTCATTTTCTATTTCTTTTAGTTTCAAAATGTAACTTTTATAGAAATCATAATCTACTCGTATAACTATTGTACTTGTTCCCATTTAAAATCCTACGTCGTCCTCGTCGATAAACCCTTTCCTAGCTTTCATTAATTGTACTGCTGTCCTAAACTGTTGAACTAGAATAAACATCATAATTAATATTAAAACTAATGTAACTAAAAATAACATTCCACTAAACAAGTTAATTGCTCCACTTTGTATTCCAAAACTTTGTGCTGTAACTACTCCAGTTCCTATTGTTAAGATCAATATAATAAAACCTGTTAATATAAAGAATAACTTAAATCCAGGATTTTCAACTAACTTTGAAAAGATTAAAAAGAAAACACTAACTCCTAACATTATGAAAAGTATTATACCATATCCAATGGAACTTGAAGTTGATAATTTTTCCCCTGTTGGAGTAATAAAAAAACTTACAGAAGAGAATCCATTATCAGTTCCATCATTACAAAACACATTCCTAGTATATTCTCCATTTGTTGCTGTATCAGAAGTATTAAGAGTATAATTATGGAAAGCTGTTTGCCTTGTCATTCGTGTATTATTTAAAAGAATTACACTCTCTGGGTTAATAACTGTTAGATCACAAGTAGAAGCAGCTGAACAATAAGTGTTATTGTTAATACATGGAACTTTAATATCTGCTAATTCTCCTTGTACATATACTAAATTTTCTGCACTAACAAAAGTAGTTACAAACATTAATATGAAGGCCAAACTAATTAGTAATGTAAACCTCATTTTATTTACTTCTTTAAGTTTATTTGTTTTTAAGTAGTTTTTCATGTTGTTCTTGCCTCTTGTTCTCCCCAAACTTTTAATTTACACCCTCTAAAATAGAAACTCTACTTTCTAAAGATTCTATTTTTATATTTAATTCTTGAATAACTTTAACCATTTCCCATAAAGAAGGTAACTCAGCACCTTCATGTAAAGTTTCAATACTTTCATTCAATCTAAAATCAAAATAAGATGAACTAATATTGTGAACCATCTCAGGATTTGTTAATTTCAATTCATCAGTAATTACTCCAATCCTAGTATTCCCAGAAGATTTAACTTCATATTGTTTTACAGAAAAACTCATAAACTTATCAATCAAAGAAGGAGAATTTCTAACATTCTCTTTCAAATCCAAATCACTTGAACAAGTCCATGTTACAGAACCACTTTCAGGATTTGCTGAACAAGCACCATCAGTATCTTGAATCCTAAAAACATCACCATCAATATTTTCATAGATATGAAACTTTATAGCGGGATTCAATAATCCTACCCCTACATCTCCTCCTTGTTCAACTACTAAACGAGGAGTATTAGCAACATTTGTTCCCTCTGAAACAACAAATCTTTCAGTCGAACCTAATCCTATATACATACAATCATTAAGATTACAAAAACGCATTATAGCATCATTATCAGCATCTCTGTTTAATGTTAGTAATGGCTCTGTAGTTCCATTAACATATAAAGCTTCAGGAGGATTAACTTTATTTATTCCTACTCTATGTGTATATGAGGCAACTAAAGTAGGCAAAACATCATCAACAACACCAGTCGCTAAAACAATATCTCTAGAAGATGGCCTTGCTTGTAAAACTAAATGACCAAAACCATTAAAAGGATAACTTCCTGCACTTGTCTGTGTTTTATAAATAAAAGCATCATCAACATTAACATTATAAAAACCTGTCCAAGCATTAGCTCCTCCTTTTAGTCTTAATAAATTACCAACATTAATATCATCTGAAGAAGTTATATTAACAAAAGTAGGACTATTTGTTATATTTAATTGTTGGTTAAAAGGATTGAAGAATAAACCTGTAACCCAACTTGTTAGAATACTTAGAGTATCTCCATCATCGTACATTTGAGTTGTGTTGTAAGAATCTAAACCCATCCATTCAGCAGAATTATTTACACTTGCTGTGTTGTTATTGAAAGCTGGAACATCTGGAGCTTCAATATTAACTGCCCAATTATCGTCAAGAGTTGTATCTCCTAAGTTTACTTCAGATCTAACAAAAACACTAAAAGTAATTATTGCAATAACAATTACAAGAACTATTAATCTCTTTTTCATTTTAATTAAATTTAGAGTTCTCGTAGTGTATCCAAACTGCTCCTCCTGCTGTTGTTAAGATCCATATAATCATAAATGTATTTCCAACTAAACCAACTGTTCTTAATAATATACTAGCAATCATAGATATAAATGAAGCTGCTGCAAAAGCTTGGCCTACATTCTCTGTTCTATAAAATAACTTAATCATTACAATAAAGAACAAAGCAATGATAACTCCCATAAAAAAGAAACCATCCGCTGCACTATCAAAATAAGTATAAATATCAAATAATCCTGTTACATTGCTTGGTGGTGATGAATCAAAAGCCATATTACATCTTGCTCCCTCTTGAAACAGCTGTTCCTATTCCAAATAAGATTAAAGTATACAACGCAACAATCACTAATATTTTTAATGGTGTTGCTACGATCATAGGTATACCAATAGCATTTCCCCAACTCTCAACATAAGTTCCTATAAATAATGGTAATTGTAACATAGTTAATAGGAATCCTCCAATACCAGCTGCAATATTTACTATGAAACCAAATACGCTAGGATCATCTTTAAAGGCCTCTTCCATTTCTTTAACATCCCCATAAACTTTATTGTAAATATCTGAATCATTCTGGCCTCCAGGATTAATAACTCCAACGTATTGGCTAGTCATATTTTCATTAGAATAATCTGTTCCAAAATCATTAACAACAATTCCTAACAAAGCAATAATCATTCCAAATACTAATACAGAAAACATTACATCTCTTAGTAACATTCCTCCTTTCTTACTCTTTCTTAATTGTTTAGTTATCATCATTTTCGCATCCCCCACGCTAAGATCCCTGCAACTACAAGTAAAGCCGCTATTGTTGATGGAGGTATTGAAACCAATCCTATCCACGATAAAGCAATAATTCCTACAACTGCAAAAGCAATAGCCAACACTGGTTTAAATAATCCTAACATTACTATTCCCATAAACAAAAACACAGATAATATTAAACCATCAACTCCAATATTATTTACAATACTTTTAGCTTTTTGAATTACTAATTGGCCTATGTTCTTTCCTGCCTTAGAAGTCCTCTCTAAATATGCTGTTGCTACATAAGTTCCATTAGTTTGTGTTGAAACATCACAAGTGATTACACTTGCCGAAGCTGTATCGTTATTGCTACAAACAACTACATCTCCAGTATTTGCTAACCTTCTAACGTGAAGCCTTGCTCCTAAAGGATCTGCTGCTAAATCTGTATAAGTTAAAGTAAATATTTCTGTGTTATTATTGTAAGTTAAATTGCTTGTAAAGTTGGAAGGATAGCCTAGAATATCATCTATTGATCCTGCACTAGCTGGAAGATTAAGAGTTATAGTACAAGGTAATGTTTCGCAAACTATTTGAGTTGGAGTTGAAGTTAATTGCAACGATCCTCCAATATAAACTAAGAATCTATAAATCACATCTTCAGTTATGAAATGTCCAAAGGCCTTACCATCTGCATTTGTAGTTACACTTTCAGTTGTTTCATAAGAGTTTGTTCCAGGATAATATCGTTGTATCTGTATGTTTGCATTTTCAACTAAACTAAATGTTGAATCTCTAACAACAACTGTAAACAAAGTTGAGTTACTACTTTCTAGCATATAAATTGGGATCTCTAACATTCCATCACTAATGTTCTGCATAATAGTATCTGGTAACTCGTAGGTTTGTGTTTCATAACCAGCTGCTGTAAATGTAAATGTTCCACTAGCTGTAAATGTTTTATTTACTGGTATAAAAGCAAAAGTATGATTAGTCCAATCTTCTGTTAATCGTTGGTATGAAAATGCTTTCTCTGTATTGTTTAATCCATATTGGAAAGTTCCCTGAAAAGTAGTACTTAATGCTGCTAAGGTATTTTGTTCGTATGTTGTAAAGTTTATGAAAGGAACTGTATATCCTCCAACAACTAATAAACTAGCATTAATATTATCAACTCGTTGTGTTTGTGATGAAGTGTTTGCATTAGTTAAAGTTCCATTTAGTAGATAATTAAATTCAAAAAACCAACTATGGTTTTGTGATTGAGTATTGTTTGTAATTAAAGGAAGAGCAAGTTCTTTTGTTAAGGTATATTTTCCTGTTGCTGTATTAGAAGTCGTTGCTGTTGAGCTTGATCCATTATAGTGAAGTTTAGCATCAACAACAGTTATTCCAGCAACAGCTGTAATATTTGTTTGGAAAGTATCCTTGCTAGTTTCATAACTTACTGGAGGATAAAAACTAGCATCCGAAGTTATTGAAACAATATTCAAAGTGAAGTTAGCATCACTAGGGAAGAAACAATTATGCCCTGCTGTATTATTAATTGCACAAGCCCTATAAGTCCAATGATATGTATTTACTCCCATTCCTCCAACTTCTGTTGTAGTAAAGTTTCCATCGTTGGTAACTGTATTAGTTGTTTCATTAAAAATAGTTCCATTAGCATAAGAAACAAATAGAGTTGCATTTGTTAAGTTTGTATCTGTTGGAACAAAAGTTGAATTAAATGTTGCACTTCCAGATATTTGTTCTGTATTATTTGGAGGAAGAGTTAAAGTTATTGCTACCGATCCTGATGGTATTGAAGGAGTTCCTCCTTCTAATTGCATAGTAACATTAGCAATAGTATTAAGTTGTGAAGATCCCTCTGTTCCAGTTCCATTATTATTCCAATCCCAAAATCCAGTAGTCCAATTAACATTCCCACTAATTATTGGATAACTCATAGAAGTACTTCGTTGTGTTGCGTAAGTTCCTCCCCAAGCTCCATTCTGCCAGAAAGCCGAAACCAAATAAAATGCTGTTCCATTTGAAAAGTTAATCATTCCCTCTGGAAATGTTGCTACATCTGTTGCATCAGAGTAATTAGCAGTAGCTATTGAATTCTTAGAAGCATCAAGAACTACAACTGTTGGAGCAGCAACTCCAGGCATTCTCCCAACTCCAACTAAAGTAGAGCTAACATTATTTGCTAACTTAACTCCTTCACCAATATTTCTGTTTCCATCCCCAACTGGAGTTTCTCCGTTATTGTATGTTTCTGCCTCTCCAAACCCTGCCCATTCTGGTATTTCCTGTCCAAATAATGTTGGTATCCACTCAACAAAATCTCCTTTCTTTACATCAACATAAATTCCAATAGTATAAGTTCCAACTGGTAATGCTCTTTCTTTATCAAACTCAACCCAACTTCCTATCTCTTCTGTATGAGATCCAATCTTAACATAATTACAACCTGTTATTCTATTTTTACTCTGTTTAAAATTATCTCTAGCATCATCACAAACCCAGTTGTAATCGTCTACATTAATATTATCTGTTACTACAAATGCTTTAAACTTTAAATTTTGAGGAGGAGTTCTATAAATTAAATCTTCTCTATTGAAAGGGTTTGTATCATAGAAATCTAATTTAGAAAAGAAATTATTATATTCTCCATCAACATTATTAACTTTCATAACTGCAACTAACCTATTAGATCCTGCTTCAACCCACATCATATCTGGAGTTTCTAACTGAACTGTTGCTATTGTAGATCCTAAACCAAAAGCATTTTTTATAGTTGCTGTTCTTGTTTGCTCGTCGTATTGTTTTACATTATCAAACTCAAAAGCCATAGCCATAGGTAAAACTAATAACATTATCATAAACATAATTACAAATCT
>Ga0208920_1000133_pt1 | contig 21401 bp, 29 predicted proteins | sample 19_taG_FD_184094 | JGI IMG/M metagenome (GOLD analysis project Ga0208920, IMG submission 184094) | Marine viral communities from the Subarctic Pacific Ocean - 19_ETSP_OMZ_AT15317 metaG (SPAdes) (version 2) | ecosystem: Environmental > Aquatic > Marine > Oceanic | place: Pacific Ocean | collected...
ATCCGGCGTAATAATTGATGATAAACGGATCAAAGAACTCTGTAGAGATGTGAAACTTACCATCGAAAAACTTTATAAAATCCCACGGTATACCGGCCTGGGCTGTGGTAAGGGACAGGAATAACAGGAGCAGAACTTTCATGTTGTCATGGCCTCACTCCATACCCTCTTTACCTTCGTCGGTGTATTCCTCCACCCAACTGGCCGGGACTAAGTCCCATATTTGCTCTGCCATGTCGCGGATGCCGTTTAAGCACGTCGGACAGAAAGCCACCGGCAAAATGCCAATATCACCACACTGACCGCCCTCGCCTTCCAGGTCGAAGTCGCACCCACAGACGGTGCAGTTGCACATGAACTTTTGCCTTACTCTTGTATCTCTTAGTCGGCATCACTCAATAGTGCGGGGGCCACAACGAGTTCACCGCTAATGATAGCGGCCAACCACTCGTCAACCTCAACCGCTACGCGGGCTTGGTTTGCCGGAATTTGAACTGAGTTTGTCATTTGCCGTACCAGGGTCGCCATTTTTGCATGATCCATTATTTTTCCTTATTAAGTGATTGAGCTGGTTAGGACCCACTCGTTATTCCCTATTTTAGTAGCGCGTATAATCTCATACTTATACATTACCGTGGGGTAGCTAAAGTAGCGCAAATTGACCCCTGCCTCCCCCACGGGATCAAGATCGTAGGTACTGTCTTCCTTGAACACCTGTATCACTGTGCCTATTGGGAATGCTACGGAGGTATTATTGGGGAATGTTAGTGTCCTATTACTGGTAAACTCCCCCATGTTTATTATTGTTTGTGCATCAGAAGCCTCTAGCGTTATATCTTGGTCCTGGCGGGATGTGTCCACATCCCAAGCCACCCCCACTACCCTATTATCTGTATCATCCCAAGTGCGACGATAAAACTCACTCCCGTAAACAACAGTGCTACTGGTTTCGTTGCCTATTATCAAATTATCGCTGCCGTTAATCTTGATCCCGTCAAGCCAAGCACCCCCGGCACTATCCTCCCACTCAATATCCTCGTTGTTGCCAATGCGGATCTTCAAGCCAGCACCAAACTCTGCCATCCCGCTGGTTAAAACAAGGCCATCCGCGCCGATTACCACATTATCATCGCTGTTGGCCTTAATAAGGTCAACAGTACCCGTACCAGCGTCGTCCGCCGCTGTGAGGAAGATATTGTTTGGCGCTATTGTGCTTTGAGCCCAAACAGCCTCCTGAAATAAGGCCGCTGCTTCAAAGGCCAGACTACTGCCAGTAACCTTTAGCGCAATGTCGGTATCGCCCACCGTCCAGGTATCGGTAGCGACCCCGCTTAAAAAGTTCTGATACCCCGCTACACTGTCCAGAGCCACGATGCTCTCTTTAACGCGGAGGTCACCCCCATCTATAGTTACAGAGTCGAGTGCCCTGATTGTGACATCGGAGTCGTCCAAGTTACCAAGAAGAACAGTCTCCCCGGAATAGCTCAGAGCTTCCCTTGCCGCCCCACCAGAGTTGGTTAGTGAAATATCATCCTCGAAACTTGTTACCCCTCGGATCAAATTAGTGTAACTAGGATTGCCTACCGTGAACACATCCGCGTCGTCTACCCAAAGGACATTTTTCCATAAAGTACCAAGCGCGTTGTGCCACCGAATTTTATCGTTATTGGATATCAGAAGGTCGCCGTCATCTATAGTTACATTGTTCTCAAAGCGCGTTGTGCCCGTGAAGGTTTGATTTGTACCCGCATCAATAACAGAGTGCCAGCCAGCCTCTCGGTAAACCTGGACTACGCCTGCGGCCTTCCACCGGAAAACATCAGCCGCCGAAACCGCAATCCGCATATCTGCCGCACCAGCGCGATAAACGCCTGTGGTAGGCTCACTTGTCCAAGTGATGCCTGGAGCCGAGACAGTCCCATCACTGAACTCAAAGGGAACGGTCATCCCCCCGTCGCCATCTCGGCTCAGCGAGTCGGTTAGTGCCTCGGCTATGTCACCTACTGTGTCGTTAAAATCTGACGCATCAATGACTGTTCCCGTCAAAACGGGGTTGCTCCCACTAGGTAGCGTATAATTACCGTTGTCGTCTCTAGGCATTATTCATTTGCTCCTGATACTAAGTTTTCGGCTCCAGCCCGTAAGCCTAAACCACCTGCTCGGTAAGCCCCCTGATTTTTTAACAAGTTGGCTAGAATTTTTTGCTGCGCTTTCGTTTGTCCCGCAAGACCCCTCTGCGTCCCTTTAGCAGCTAAGGCCCGCGCCGCAGGCCAAAAAAGAAGCCCCGCAGCTTGCGCTGCACCTGTCCCCCACCCCGCCGCACTTACAGCGGGAGCTCCCACCGCTGCTTTTTGGAAAAATCCAGGGTGGGGAGCATTTAGGTAGTCCTTTGGCAGAGCCTCTCTACCTAACTTACTTAAATCCTGAAGAGGGGCCTGCCCCCTATTCTTTTTCTTGCCATAATACTTCTTAATAGCTCTCTCTAAATTTCTTGCCTGATAATTAGCCGCGCTTTCTTGAACCATTGCCTCACTAATCATCGACTTAGCATGGTAGGGCTCCCGCAGCCCCAAATACTTTACTAGTTCCTTCTCAGCGGTTGTTGTGGGCACAAAAGAGTCAAGAAGTTTTCCTTTAGAATTAAGCACCTGTTTCCCTGGCGCTAAGTTCTTCACTATAAAGTTATCAATAGCCTCCGATAGTTTGGGTGAGCGAATACCAAGCTCCGAGGCTTCTTGCCGTAATAAAAGAAGGTCATCAACAGTTGCCCCTCCTTTTGAGAGGGGCTTACCTTTCGGCCCCAGGATGGCGGAAGTTCTTTTAAGGTGCTTATCCATAAGGTTCTGAAGGGCCTTACGGTCACTCTTCTTTTTAAGAGATCCCATTACCCCTGAGAAAGCCGCTTTTAAGTCTTTCGAGGCAGTATTAAGCGCATACTTCTTAATCGGCTCATAAGCCTCCCGCCTAAAGAAGTCATCCATAATCCTATAAGCGTGTTCCATATCCGTGGCCTTATCTAGCCTACCTTGAACCTCTTTTGGCAATGCCCTACTGTTTACTATATTTTGCCAGCCCCTTAGAGCATCGTCCCTTTGGGCCTGAAGGTGCTTACCAACCCCAGGAATAGCCCTTAATACATGGTGATAAACAGTTTGGGCGAACCCCTCTTTAGCGGCTAAATTAAGGGGAATGTCCTTCACTCCCCTAGCCATTAACTCTTTAGCTTCATCGCGGATCTTAACAAGACCAGACCCAAAGGTTCTCTTGAGAGCCTGACCACCAAGCCCTAATCCGCCCCCTAATGCGGCCCCGGTTGCCGCCCCCATTAGACGTTCATCTGGGTCAGCCGTTAATGTGCCGAATACTGCGCCTTGTCCAGCAGCTTGCACTGTTGGTCGTGCTGCTGTTTTAGAGGCAAAAGCAGCAGCGCGGGTAAGACCAGGAATAGCCTGAGCCCCCTTAAAGGCAAGTTGAGCCCCTTTACCAGCCACCCCACCGAGGGGTGCAGTAATAGCCGTTTCACCAATAAACTCACCAACCGCACCTGCCGTACCAAGATCTCTCTTTTCTTCTCTGGCTCGGCGTAAGCCTTCATCAGTGCTGTCAATAGTGCCCCACTCGCCCTTTCTAGCGAAAGGAACTTCCACTTCCCCCTCCAAACCCACAAGATTAGCTGCGCTTCCGAGCATATTACGAATCCCTCGATTAGCACCGAGTAGACCGCGCTGCCATGCAGGAGCATCGTCGTATATAGCCTGTATTTCCGCTTCTCCCTCCGCCTTAACGCGGGCTTGCTCTGCATCGTACTCAGCCCATTGCCGCTTTTCCGCCACTGCGTCGAGAGCCGCTTGCTGTGCGGGGTTAAGGCCAGAGACCCCGCTTCCAGCCCGTACTTGATCCAAAGCTGCTTGCTGTGCTGGAGAAAGTGCCATTATTCAGCCCCCGCTATTGCCTGTAGTTCTTCGGGGGAAAGAGTTTTTAGCAGTACAGCCCACTCTTCTTCAGGTATATTGGAAGGTCGATCTAATACTAATTGCTCAGTAGGGCCCCTATATTTCTCAGTATAGTCGCCCATCCTATAGAAAGTGCCGTATTGATCCTCATAGTTTAGTAGAGTCTTACCATCTTTACCTGCATAGCCCCCTAACACATTACTAATTATTCTGTCATAAAGACGGTTAAGGTTTTGGTGGGCGGTTACAAACTCCTCATCACTAGATGTTAAATCTAAACCGTACTCTTTGAGCTTACGCTCAAGCTCATTCGCCGTGACGTTTTTACCCGCCTCAACTACTATAAGTGCGTTAGCAAGGCCCTGGAATTGTTGACGGAGTTTACGGCCTGATGACCCGCCAAATACAGCCCCAATAACCGGCACATTTTGAATCCCTCCTACGCCTGGAATTTCTGGATTTTCAGGATCAATCTCCATCTCATCCATCTGACGATTAAATGCGTCCAGTGAATCCCCAAGCCTCGGTATTCCTGTTTTGTCTAGCTGCTTACTGAGTAGCTGTGTGTTTTTGTCTAACCTAGCATCCGCAGCTATGGTTCGCCCCTCCTCTCTGTAAATGTTCATGTGCTCCTGCTGAGCCGCTGTTGCTGCAAGACGGGCTTTGGCGAGTTCCTTAGTCGCCTGAATGTCTAGCTCTTTTAGACGATTTTTCTCCCTCCAATCAGCCTCCTGAGCTGCAAGCCCCGCTTGCTCTTGCCGAGCTTTCTGTAGCCCTTCACGCTGCTTTTGCACCCTCGCGCCCATCGCTGCGCCTACAGGGGCAATAACACGGTCCCCGGTTAAGGCTAATATGTCCCCTAAACCCCCTCGCTGCATTAAGGCTTGAGCAAGAGCCATTTGCTCGGGAGAGTTATCTTCGGGCTGTGCCCCGATAAGGGCTTGCTGGAGCTGTTGCTGTAGACGAGGGTCCATTAGATACTCCCTGGGCGGCGTAGGGCATCGCCTACCCGCGCCTGCTCTTGAAGCTCCCGCTGAAATTTTTGCTCTGGTGTAAGTTCTTGAGGCTGTGCCTTATCAAGAGCTGCTTGTATTGTTGCCATTGAGGCTGCTCTCATTGCCATTGCGGCTGCTCGGCCCTCAGTCTGCTTGTCCAAGATGCCTTTCCGCGCCTTAGCCGCCATTGCGCTGCCTATATGCTCAAGAGGGTTAGCCGCTACATACATATTGCCCGCTTGCCGCCCCTCTGGCCCTACGCTAAGCGCATCGGCCATAGCAAGCTGGTCGCCCAGTGCCCCCATCTCAGCTAGTTTTGCTAATTGGTCAGGGGTAGCCTCACTTATATCAAGAGTGCCATCAAAAAAGCCTGCCAAGAGTGGATCACCTAGCAATTCAGCGAGGTTAGTTCCTACCTCTTCAGTTCCAACTTCAGCCATAATCCTATTACCCCGTAATTAACCTTGTCTAAGGTGCGCCCATTTGATGCGCCCCGTATATATCCCCAACTCCACTCAGTAAGCCTTGAATCCCAGCTTGCTCGAAATTAGACCGATCCATAGCCGCGCCCCATTGCATATTCGCTGCGTTTAGATACTGTGCTGGATCAGCGCGATTAGTGTTCTGGAACCCAGGCATAGAGGGCATACCAATCTGCTGACCACTAAGTATTGCGTTGATCTCGTTGATAGTCCACCCACGCTGCTGCAATGTCTCCGCCCAATCCTGCTGGCGTAGCTGGTTCTGATAAGCGGAAGCCTGTTGCTGCTCCCCGAATCTTGCTGAGCCAAGCCCCATTTGCTGAGCCAACGCTTGTTGAGCAGCCGTATTCCCGAACTGCGCCTGATTCATAAGCTCCTGGATGCCCTGTTGACGACCCTGAAGCCCCATACCGAACTGTCGAGCAGCCTCATCGCCGCCCATTGCAATAGCATCGCGGCGTAGATTAGCGTAATCATCGCTCTTACGCTCATTAAACTTACGCATTTCGCGCTCAAAGCCCGCATCACCCGCTTGAAATCCCTGGTTGAGAAGGCGCGTTCTCATCGCATCCTCTTGTTCTGCATACTGAGGGTCCAGACGAGCTGCACCGCGCTCATACATGGCCTGCTCGGCCCTGTCACGAACCTCCCCAACCTCTGGCATCGCTGAAGCGCCAGAGAAGTCTACGCTGCGCTGAATCTGCTCCGGGGTGTACTGATTAAGGGTAAGCCCCTGACCTTTAGGGGCAAAGTTATTCCAGTTAACTATCCTCCCGTAGTCATCCTGTACACGGCCAAGTAGCCTCTGGGCTACGTCACTACGCCCCTGCGTAATAGCCATCTGCGAGTCAAGAGCAGCTTGGCTCTGTGGGTTTAGCTCAGTTGTTTGTGTCCAACGGTTGATATTCTGCTTAGTCGCAGGGTCCCAAAACATCTGGTTCGCCCATGTTTGCGAACCAAACGGAGTGAACTGGTCAGGACGGTTCGCCCATGACTGCTGCTCAGTAACCTCTTTGGAAGCCTGCCCTTGCGCTTGCGCGGCTCCCGCATAATCCGGTGCTTTTGGAGGTGACCCAAATATCGCGCCGGACACTTTCTTTAGAAGACCCATAGCTAAGCTCCCTTTCTACTTCCTTGAGGGGCCTGCTGCATACCACCGCCCTTCCTGTTTCCTTGAGGAGCCTGCTGCAGTTGTTGCTGCTGTAATGCCCGCTGTTGCCCGTATATATCTCCAGCTCCGCCCATTAAGCCTTGCATAGCCTGCCCCCGCTGCTGTAATGCCCGCTGTTGCCCGTATATATCTCCAGCTCCGCCCATTAAGCCTTGCATAGCCTGCCCCCGCTGCTGCATAAGATCGGCTATTCCGCCCTGTCGCTGCTGCCCGCTAAGTATTTGATTAGTCTCGTTAGGGGTCCATCCGCGCTGCTGCATAGCCTGTTCACGCTGAGCTTGTGCATAGTTCGGAGGTGGAGGCATCTGCCGTTGCGCCATCTGCTCCTGCTGGCGCACCTTAGACCACGGCTTGCCTTGACTGCCGCCTTTCCTATTCTGCATCGGAGCAGGCTGCATACCGCCCTGGCCGCCCTGCCGTCGTTGCGCCATTGCCCTCAAAAGAAAACTTTGGGGGGACCTATTTCCGATAAACGCCATTATGCTGCTTCCTGTTCTAGTGTTTGAGGGAGAAACTTACAGTCCTCTTTATCCATTTGGTAGACAATGTAGTCCACCCCATCATCATACGCTTCGGGCAATCGTCCAATCTCCCGAAATCCAATATGCTTGTTAAATTTAATCGCCTTCTTATTGTTTGAAGGAGTTAGCCCAAAAATCTTTTTCCTCTTAGACACTTCAAAGATATAAGAGGCAACTTCGTGCATAAAGCCGTGGCGAATAACCCACGGATTTTTAATAGCTATATGTGTCTGGCAGGAATTAACTGTCCACTGGTCCATTACACAAACGGCTAGAACCTTTCCTGTATCTTCATCAAGGGCGAGAATCCCCCTTGTGTCGTCACAAAATATAGGGTCCAGGTTTTCTTTCACCCACCCTACATACTCAGGGGTAAGTGGTGAAAAAATAACATTCACAATAAGCCCCCCGTATCCCACATCACATCAGCCCCGCCATACTGTGTAAGAAAACCAGATCTCCCGCGAACAGCTAGAGCCAAGTATCGGCCCATGCCCTTCGCCCCCAGAGCTCTAGTAGTAACTATATTTTCATCAGACCAGTACCCGAAATCCCATAGTGCGTCATCCCACAAGGAGGAAGGAGGAGTAGGGGGTGATGTAAGAGTACCCCCTATAAACTCGCTTATATCAAAGTCATAGCGGGCCTGCACTGAGTAACTAGGAACCCCGCTTGATATAAATAGAGGGCGAACTAATTGCATACGCTTAAAGGCAGCAGGAGAGCCCATACCTTGATAGGAGCCTAAAAAGCTCCAGTCAATCTCTGTAGTATCATACTCTGAGGTACTCGGATTCCAAACGGGGTCTGTATATCCTGACTGTATCCAGATTCCCCCGGTACGATCCCCAAAATACAGCTCACGGTCATAAACCGCAGAGCATAGGGCGGGCACATCTCGGGTCATTGCCCACGCCTTAGTCGAGAGGTTCATAACAAACTGAAGATTGTACGTAACCTCGGGGGAGGTAACTATTAGTAAATTCTCTTTCGGGAAGAGAGTAATGTGCCATCCGTCGAATGTGCTATACGAATTGAGTGTATTACGAATTAAGCGAGCAATATTGTAAGTAAGGTAGGCCGTATTCTCCCCTATATCCGCGCCCCTTAGAAGTTTAGTTACTGACACTAAACCGCCAGCGCAAAGAAGAAGAAACTCACCGCCAAAATTTGAGCCGATACGTCGGCCTGCTGGTAGCTCACCAACATACCAATTTCCAACCGCGCTAAAGCTCGTAACCTCTGATGGATCAATGCCGTTATAGACCAGGAGGTCTCCTGAGTCACCTACGGCCAGAAGGTAGTCGTCTACCCCATTGCCGCCATCAATCGTCCAATTGTATAGAGCGCGTAGGTTGCCACCATGAGTGAACTTAGTACCAAACTCAAAGGGCACACTCGCCCCCGAGAAGGCCCCTGCTGCCGTGTAATAAGCTCGTCCCGTATTTTTCTCCGTAAACCAAAGCCGTTGCTTATACTCACAGACATGGACTAAGCTTGCGTCCCCATTGATCGGGCCTGCCGCGCCTGTGGGGTCACTGTCCATACCCCCCTCTACCCAGCCGCCAGACGCGCTGTAACGGATATAGCCATTTACCTCATCACAAACGAGCAAATGATTGCCTGAAGCGTTGGAGTAAAAAGCATAAGAGCAAGTTCCAGCTTGTCCAGTAGGGGTGGGCCATGCGTATTGCACTTCCCCCTCTTCACCTGACCCTGGAAGGCTAGTAGCGTCTATCTCGCCGCCCTCAGTAATGTCGTATATACCTTCAAGTGTCGCGGCAAAGATTTTTGTGTTCTCTATACCATCAGGAAACTCCATGATAGTACGGACTTCGTTATTGTCATCAATATCAGCGAAATATGTGTACCCGCGTCTTATCTCCATCCCATACTCTTTAGGGATGATGTTGTACGCAAAGATGCACTCTTTCGGGTCCATCTCGTGAAGAGTTTTGTTTGACTGAATCCCGAGCACAGGAGCAACTGCAACAGTGGACGTTATCGTCTGTTGCTGAGAAGGCCCGCCGGAATTAAAGCTCGGGTATGTACTGGAAGCTGGTAGCATTACGATCCATAATTAGTGTCGGGTAAATTACTCCAACTATTCAGGTAGGGATACCGGCGTAAATTACCAGAAACATTTAGAACTGGTGCGGCAGTATCACTGGAACAGGCGGCAGCAAAGGCCCTGTTAAACGCCCCCTCCGCCTTAGTTGTATCAAACCCCCGCGCCTCAAAAAACTTCAGCTTCAAAAAAGAGATGACTAATGGAGGGTCGTACTGCACAATATCGGAACCTACCTGCACATGATCCTGGTAAGGAGTCTCTGTATCCACAGTAGACTCAACCCATCCCCGCGACATATATTCAAACTGAATTGTGAGGCCATCGGGCGGCGGAGAAGGGAACATATACATCTTGCCCTCCCGCTTACGGAAAGACGCATAGATAGTGGAATTAGCCAGTTGACGGCCCTCTAAATACTCCCAATCCTGGGGGCTAAGAGAGCCGTAAATAGGTAGCCGATTAGTCTGGTCCCACTGAGTCTGGTCGATCATGTGGTCAAAATCAGCAGGGAGGTCGTAAACCCCTGTGGGGCTAGCGTCTGGGCCTGAATCAGTTAGGAATGAGTGAATTTTTTGGAGCTGCTGCCACTGATTCATCCTGAGAAGTTCTTGGCCCGCTGTATCCAGCATATAAGTAAGCTGCTGAAGTGCCGCATCATTAGAGGTATAGGCAGATTCGTTAGTCCCTAGCCCTACTTCTACAGAAACCCGATCAATAAGCTGATTCGCAGACTGAAATCTCTCAAAATCAGCCATCTTCCTCTACCGTTGCTTTGGCCTTTTTCGAGGGCTTATTTGCCTTTGCCAGATCCGCGATTAGCTCCGCGTTTACCCGTTTAAGCTCCTCAATATCAGCCGCCATTTGCTCAATAGGGGCTGCGCCAGAGGCGGCCTCTAAAAAGGCTTTTGCCTTTCTCTGCAATGTGGCAACTCCCATGATGTTCATCGCCTTATTAGCGGGAAGATCAACAAGTTGCTCAACCGTATGGATATGAAAATACTTCATTTCCTCAACCTGAGATCGGGTCATAGCGGGCCATGCACTTAGAGGAGTGCCCTCTACAGTCTGGTCCTCTTGCGCCTCAAACTGTTTATACTGAACAGCAAACCGTTGCTTATCTCCAGGTCTTACGGGGCGTACAATAGTATCCCGACTTCCAGCCGCGTAAATATTGATATACGCTACATCCCGGTAAATAGGTCGGCCTGCTATCGTGGAAGCTACTTTATCTTGCTCAGGCTCATACGAAAAAACAACCTTGAGGTGCTTATCAGCTTCTGCGCTCCAGCCGGTATTGGCAGCCGCCATATGGCGAGTCTCCCCCATTGCAAGCTCACTAAAACCTTCTGTATCTAATTCAGTCATTATTTTTCTCCAGGGTATGACAAGTTAATGAGGCTTTTTGCCTCGGCTACGTTGGCTCGCCTGTATGGCGCGGCCTTGTTTCTCTGCTTGGGCGCGGGTGGGGTAGACCTTACCTTTGGTCCCGTACTTAAACCCGCCTTTTACTTTTTTACTGGCATGACTACTCCCCTTCTTTAGTAAACCTATCAAGCGTAATATCAGGAAGATCCTTTCCTGTCAGCTCATAAAATTTCTCCCACTCTTCCCACTCTTCCGCTGTCAAAACGGAACCAATCGGATACGCTTTATTATCGTCCATATCTCATCCCTAAGAAAGTGGTGAAGTGCCCCATGCTGAGTCGCCAATTTGGGCGGTTTCGCTTGTAACATTGTACACACTACTCCACCCCACGGACTTTACCAACTGCCCAGGAGTAGCCACTTGATCCGCAGTCTGCCATTGGCTGAGCCAATTAGGTAAAAATTCGGTTGCTGGGTTATAGAGCATATAGGCAGCGCCCGGAAAAGCGGCATCACCAATCGCTACTCTGGGAACATTAAAGCCAGCCCACAGAGCCCAGCTACTCTGTTCACCCATACCCGAGTAATACGAGGCGTTATCCAATACACCTGAAGAAAGGCCAATGCAGGTTCCCCCACAAGTCCCCGCCATATTTGGCCCAGTAGGGTCTAATGTGGGCGTGTATATCCGTAGAGGTCGATTACTCCCCTCGTCGTAATCAATGGGAGTTGCCATTACTGTCTCCTATGCAACGGGAACCTCGCCCCAAAGCCAGTCGCCAATTGCGATTGCGCCTCCAGTCCAGCCCGCGCAAACAACAGCCCCTGTTACCGAGTCAAACTCGTTTCCAGCTACAGGTGTAGCTACCGTAGTATCAGCCTCTGCAAATACGAGTGTGTCGTTAAAATCTGCGGTCACATAGTCCACCGTTAATAAATCAGTGGCTGCTAGTGTTACAGGAGAAGAGTAACGAGGATTGCTGTCGATCCCATTGCCAATTGGGCCAGATGGAACGGGGTCAATCGTGTCCTCGGGCCATGCCTGGGTATCAGGAACGCCGCCAGCAGTATTCGCACCAATAGCCGGTTGGCTAGAGGCGGCACTTACTCCTGACTTCAACTGTGGATCTGATGAGTCTCCACCATCTGCCGGAGCAACAATGGGAGAAACAGGTAAATTAGCCATACATCACCTTAAGTTATTTCATATATTTGGACATTATTACGGACCCATCCGTACTCATTATCCGCAAAAGCAGTAGTTCCAGATCTATAAGCCCCGCCACTATCGGTCAACTGACCAGCAGCACTTACTGAACAATCAGTTTCGGATGCAGCAACAGCTCCGTTAGCTTGGACGTACCGATAAGTGTACCCATCCACGCCTATGCATACCATATTCAGCTTAAAATCGGGGTGGGCATGAACAGCCCCTCCATCTGTAGTAGTAAGAATACGCGAATCAAGGCCACCTGACCCAATCCGCCCTGTAATCGTTCCTATGTTCGCCATAATAACCTCCTATGACTACGTATCAATCATATCCGCTAAAAGCACAGCGTTACGCACCCATCCTCGCTCATTAGTCGAGAAGCCATCATCATCTGAAACTACATAAGCGCCGCCACCGTCACTCAACTCCCCCGCTGAGCTTACACTCGCATCAGTAACCCCGGCAGCGATAGTCCCATCAGCCTTGACATACCGATAGAAATATCCATCCTCGCCTATCTGCAATGTAGAGGGGTTTATTGTGAAGGGCACTAGAAGTGCGGGGTAATAACTAACCTTATACCGATGGTCAAAACTACCGGCCCCAATCGCCCCTTCAATAGTAGGTACTTGGTCTGCCATCATAAAATCCTTTAATTAAGAAGCCACTCCATCCAGTAAATAGACAGGACTCTGTACCCATCCATACTCGTTACCTTCGAAAGCAACACTCGAAACCGTATAGTGACCCAATGAGTCATCGGTCAACTGTCCGTCTGCATCAACAGAGCAGTTAGTCGTATCAGCAGCAATAGCTCCATCAGCCTGGACGAATCGGTAAGCATACCCATCCGTCCCTATTCCTGGCGTATTTAGAGCAAAATCCATTACTTCATCCATCCTATCCAAAGCCCGGCCTTCCCGCCATATGGTGGGATGCTGTCGAGCATCGGGGTTAATCGCTCCGATTACGCCTCCCGTAGAGATTACACTCGCCATAATAACCCTCCAATAAAACGGTGGGGAGGGTTTAACCTCCCCACCTAACGCCCGTCAGGAGATCATGCTCCGTTCAGACGACCCTGGAACATGCCGCCGCTGGTAGTCAAGTTTCCAGCCCAAGCTAGAATCTGTACTTCAGCGTCCTGGTTCGTTGCATATCGACGATTTGGCGAAAGCGGAACCATGTTGCGTTTTGCGTGTGGACGATAATGAATATAGTCCGTATTCAAGAAGTACGCTGTACTAGCTGTCGCTGCTCCACCGATACCTCCATCAAGAACCACATCAGCATCCATATACTTCAGACTTGGAAAGCCGAGGCCCGCCGAGTCAGCAGATGTGAACCGCTGGAATGCTTGTAGACTCTCGACGTAGAACTTCCAGATGTTGTTGTCTACCATGATTAAATCAGGTCGGTCATTACCCCGAACCAGACTCGACCATGCCGTATTAAACAACTCGTCGATGTTAGCCGAAGTTGCAGTAGTGGTATCTACATAAGACTTCCAAAACTCACCAACAGCAGCGGTGCGGTCAATACCACCGTATGTGTTAGTCGCAGAAATTGCCTTATCCAGACCATCAAGCTCTTTGTTTGATGACCCAGTACCATCTGAGTACAAACCCACAGAGATTTGGTTAGCCATCGTTGCTTCAGCCACAGATAAACGAGCGTCCATAAGGTCGATCATCTTCTCTTTGCCTGCGTTCTGGAGCATCTCCAGACCAGACATTACGACTGGTGCAGCGGCTTGACATATATCGTATTCAGCGGCTGAGATAACGTCACTTACACCAACGGGTAGGATGTCATATCCTGAATACCAACCGAAGTTCGCGTTTTCCGCGAAGCTCAGTTCCTGAAGAATCTTACTACCGCCAGAAAAGGTTTTCATGTTGCCCTTTTCCGACAGTCTCTTCAGAATAGCGTTGTTGTCTGTTACGTTATCAGCAACCTTCTTACTACGATTTTCAATCGTTGTAGCGAGTATATCGCTGATATTGGCGAATGCCATCTTTGTTCCCCATAATAAAAGTTAAAAAATTACGCTTGCTCCTTGCATGAGCCCATAGGCTTGCGTATTTCTGAACTTGGGGAACTCTCGGGAAGCCCGTGGGAGTCCTAGCTCTTTTGAAGCTGTCTAGCGGAATATATCACGGGGGAAAGTGGAGATGCAACCCTTAGTTGCCATAGGGATTACTCAGGGAGTCGAGGCCACTCCAGAGGTCATTTACCTCTCGCTGGAGAACCTCTATCTTTGAGACTGCTCCCTCGTTCTTTTCTGTAATAAGCTCAGCGGTCTTTACCGTAGTCTGCATCTCTATTACAGCAAGATCCAGCTCTGTCACCTTGTCCTGAATGAGCAGTAATTTCTGCTGTTGCTCAATAATAGTCTCAAGATTAGTAGCCAGGGTAGCTAAATTCCCCTGTAAACCAGCCACATCATTGTTCTTGAGCTCTTGTTCCATCAATGCAAGTCGCTCAGAAAGGGGCTCAATATCTGGGATTGACTGTGCCTCTACCCCTTCAAGACGGGAGTAGAGGGTGCTGGCGGTCCAGATAGTGCCCCCAATAGTGCTGACAATAGTCAAAAGCAGGGCTATGTAAACCCCTTTGAACTGGAGCCCTCCGACTGTAATGTTGGATTCTTCAAGGCTCAATGTTGTCACCTTCACAGATCCCCTGGTAGAAGCAGGCAAATCCAGTAGCGGTTGGGCCCATGCTGTGCCCCACAGCAGAAGCAATAAAATTATTACCCGCATTGTTCACCCGTTAATTATTAGTTCATCTTTCCTCAAATGCAGCCCAAGTAGCAGCAATGTCATCTGCAACAGTATTCCCAGCAGCTCCACCAGAAGCCTCTCGCCCTGAAGGTGCTCCCGATTTAATGCTGCTTGCTGCTTTCTTACGGCGGGCAGCTCCATTAGCTGCTCCTGTACCGGGCCTTCCGGCCAATATACCCTGAATATCAGGGTTTGAACGGACAGCTTCATTGTATGACTGTTCCAGGGTCATCGTCTGGCCTCTCTCCGCGTTCGACTGGAGTAAGTAGACCATGTGGTCCCTCACATCCTCAAAAAACTCATTTTTAGGATCAGCGGCAAAAGCCTCAATAGTGCTGTTAGCCTGCGCCATTTGCTGCTGTGAAGCCTGCCCATTTTGGGCATCGGCATACATATTTGTAGCCATTGCTACACGCTGATCGACCATGTGGTTAATGGTTTCAGGGGTTATTCCTTCCGGCTCCTCACCAACCAACATTTGGTCTAGCAACTGCACATCCACCCCATACTCGGTCATAATATTATGGACAACCTGTACTTTTTGTGCGGGAGAGCCAATACGCAGGGCCGCAGCCGTTTGCATAAGGGCACTAACAGCGTTTAAGGGAGTGGTATTTTCGGAGTTAAGAAGAGCTACATAGGGCTGAACAACCTCGGCAAAGTCGTTTGTAAAGCCCCGCGCATTAGCACTTTCCTGTAGCGCTTGGGTTACGTCTTTTTCCCTGCGCTGGATTTCTTCACGAGCAGTAGCAGGGATTTTATCCCATTCTTCACGCGCAGAAGCCTTCCAAGAAACTGGAGGCTTGATGTTGCTAGTTTCTGCAACCACTTCAGACTCGTCTGATACTTCTGATTCAGAAACTTCTTCAGCCTCTGGAACTTCGTCAATGCCTTCGGCCTCTTCTTGGACTTCGGCCTCTTCTTGGACTTCGGCTTCGATTTCGACTTCGGTTTCTTGCTCACTTTGACCTTCTCCTGTTTCATCAGTGCCCTCTACCTCATCAAAGGCAGCGGCTAAGTCGTCCGACATACTATTTTCCTGGGCCATCAGTATTCCCCTGTATTTTGGTATATTGCTTTTCTTATTGATTCAATTCGATCAGGATGCCCTGGCTTAAAAACCTTTTCGGCCTCTTTACGGTTTATTTCCCCCTGATTACCCCAGTCGCGCACATTTATAACATTGTGCCTTTTATTATGGGCGCGTAAAGCACTACGCGAACCAATGACCTTTCCATTTACGGGGGAAACGAAAGGCTCAATATCAGGGAGAACATTAGCGGGTAGCCCATACTTAACGCGCCCAATATGCTCGTCATACTCATTAGCCGCGATTAACTTATAGCAGCTCTTGCATTGAATCCAGCGAGTTCTACTCATCGCTTATGTCCTTACGCATTAGTTCACCGTAAGAACGAATAGCCTCTTTGCCTTCTTCGACAGCTAGATCAATCTGGCCTTCAGCTTGGGCTTGCCCTATAGCCGCCTCGCCTTGAGCAACCTCTTCCTCCATATTGATGGAGCCTGTCATAATAATCTTTTGCATATCTTGTTTGAAATCTTCCTGCATACGCTGCATATCTGTAGCGTGTTTAGTTTGGATCTCTTCTAGCTTATTCTGATGTTTGAGCTGCTCTTCCTGCATCTTAGCCTGGGCTGATTGCTGCTCCATCTGCATTTCCATCTGAGCTTGCTGCATCGCCGGATCGGGCTGTTCTTCTTGAGGAGCACTTTGCGCTTTCATAAGCTGCTCAAGAGCTTTATCAATGACCCCCTCTATCTCATTGCTGCCCTTAAAGCCAGCCAAGCCCCATTTAAGTAGCTGCATTAAGACCGGACCTGCTTCGGGTGCTTCTTTAATTAAAGAAGTTCCCGATTGTAAGAACATACTTAGTCCGTTTAGATACTCAGTGCGCTCAGCTTTTAGCTGTGCAAAATCAACCATTGCTACACTCTCTGGACGCACTTCAATACGCCAGTGTAGAAAATCGGGATCTTTTATAAGCTCAATTGCTGGGCCCACCATGTCTGCATCAGGCGTATACATAATGTTCGACTGAAGAACAATTTGTTCTGGATCAAAATGCTTGGAGATAACTTCAGCTTTAAGCCGCATTAAGTCGGAAGCAAAGATAGCAAACATATCTTGGAAAGCCTGGATGCGAACACTACCAAACTTAGCTTTTAGTTTATCGCTTGCTGCTGACGTATACTGGTCGGTGGACCCGCGCATAATATCGCTTAGCCCTGTTATCTCATGGAGTAGCTGGATGCTGTCATTACGCAGCTCTACAAGATGGCTCAAAACCCCTACAACATTCTCAACCGGATACCAGTCAACAACACCCTTTAGCCCACCTTTTTCGGCAAGCATGGCCCAGTTTTCTACAGGGATGAGGTCGCTTTCATGCCCCTCTTTTAACATACGCTGAAGTTCGCCAATGTTTTTATCATAAACACCAACAACTTTAACGGCGCGAGTTATATTACCGATACGCGATTCAAGCGTATCAATTTCGTTATATAAATCCTGCGCCATGCAATAGTCCGGTTTAGGTACAAATAGACTTGTCGTTACGTTTGCCGCCATTGGCTGTGGAGCAGGATAAAACCCATCAAGTTCGAGAGGATCTTCTTGTTCGTCGCATAAAGTTTCAACACCGGAAGTCCACCAATAAACCTTATTAGGCGACTCGCACCAAATCTCCCAGACTTCAGCTTCCTCTGTAGCTGAAGCAAGGTTTGGATTCTCGTCATTTCCACCTGTATTTACTTCGCGCCGTTTGTATTGAGCCTGCTCTGCAATTTCTTCACCGAATCTAGCCGCCATAGCCTTCTTGTCAAAGTAACTACGGAAAGCCATCCAGCGTAAGTCGCCCCAAACCCGAGTCCAAGACCATAAGAAGTCGCGCCAATGCACATAGTCAACAGGAGCACTTTCCCACTCAATGCCCACTTCCACTTGCTGCTCTTCGCCTTCCTCGTTTATTATCGTTTCCATCCGAGGCTCGTACTCATAGCGCACACGCGCTGTACCAAGACCAGGAATCAGTCGATCATCAAGTGCGTTGCGTAAAACTGGCTGAATCCCCTCACCCGGATCTTCAACCGAATTATTTAGCATACGATTTAGTATTTCACTCGCAACGCGGGCTTGGTCATCGTCAGAATCGGCATGACGACGAGAAACATCGACTTTTGGTACACGGCCAAAGAGCATTGACCGGATTGTTGTTATATTGGAATGAAAAAAGTTTAGTTTGTAGGAATTATAGTCGTCAGAAATATACTGAACTTCATTTCTGCGGTCATCAAGAAACCGAGAGACTACCCGATCACCTTGCTCATGGAACCTCTTGAGCATCTTTTTAGCTGCGGAAATTTCACGGCCCCATTTCTGGGCGGCACTCTCATGTCGTGCCTCGTCTATATCATATGCGGCTTCGGCCATAACCTGATCCTACCCTATTTTCGCGTTCATCAAATAATTCTCTTAGCTTATAGGGAGTTTTTGGCCCCATAACACTTGGAAGATTGATCTCCTCTGAATTGGCCCTCACTATACGCTCTTTCGCTACTAGGGCAAGATAGCGAAATGCGTCTGCCCCATGTGAACTCCAGTCATGGAGAGGACGATTGCTGAAAGACTTCTTATCCTCGTCGTATGCGCGGCGATAAGCCCTTAGAGCCTCAATGCCATCGCTGCATTTCTCTTCATCGAACCAACAGTGGTTCATCACCAATCGCGCAGCGTCAATCCCTTGCTGAACCTTGAGGTTGGGTGCAATAGTAATGGGGAACCCCGCATCTCTGAACTGCTCGGCAGTTGAGCGTCCGGTTTGGAGGGTTTTGGCTCGGGCATCGTGGGGGAGCCAGATTCGCTCGAATTTGTATCCGGTGAACGAGAGGTGATTGAAGTAGTGTTCGAGTGGCTGGGAGTGGTTTTCATAGTAGTCTATTATGGCGAGTCCATCAGGCCGATCCTGCCAGAACCAGAAGGCAGTTGAGTCGGTGTAACCCAGGTCACACGCTACATGAACCGGGAATTCTTTGTCGTACAGCGTATCTTTGGTGATTTGCCCACGCTCTTCAAGCATTGTAATGCTTTTGGCGTAATATGTGCCCATAACAGCAGCATCAAACGAGCACTCGAACTCTTGCTCGTACTCGTCCTCAGTCATCTGCGCCTTCATCTCGCCAAGCGTAAATTCGTCCAAAATCTTGGTTTTTGAGGCTTTGAGGGTAAAGTTGAACCAGTTTGGCTCAACTAAACTGCGCTGATAGACCTTATAAAAATGATTTCGCCCTTTGGGGGTTCCAATAAACACCGCCCATCCATTTCGGTCTGCGAGAGTGGGGAGGACAACCTGCCCCCAAAGGCTTGGTCTACAATCTCCAAACTCATCAAGAACAGCGCCGTCAAAATAAACACCTCGCAGAGCGTCAGGATTATCCGCACCGTAAAGTGCAATTTTTGCTCCATTGAAAAGTTCCACCGAGAGTTCTGCTTCTCTGGTCTTGACAATGGCATCCCTCCCATACTCCTTCAGGTATTGCCACGCAATTTCCTTTGCTTGGCGATAATAAGGCGCAATATAGGCGTATCGGGCGCTTTTCTTCTCCGTATAAGAGGCTCTCTCAAGCAGCTCATTGACACAGGCAACTGTCTTGCCTGCTCGCCTATGTGCTACCCCACACGCAAACCGCTGGTTGCGCTGGTGGAACGGAATAAACTGTTCGCGGGGCTCATACGAAAAAACAATATCATTCGTCATTCGTAGGCCGTTTTACCCGCCGTTTTGCCTGTATTGCCGCCTGTTGCTGCTTCAGTAATTGCTGGAGTCTGGCTTTTTGGGCCAAAGTTGCGGGGGAACCCCCCGAAAGTGGACTTTTAGGCATTCGTAAAGGGCCTTCTGCCATTATTTCGACTTCCCTGTGAATTTCTCAAAAGATCGCATAGCACCTAAGCCCAACAGCCCAAATACCAGCTCGTTCAAATTATCAACGGGCAATTGTGGCCCTGGTTCGCCTGTCGCCCACTGCAAAATCGGATTTACCAAGAACGGGAACGCAAGCCCTATGGCACAGACCCACCCAATAGCGGGTCGCCAGCCTGCAATGAAGATAGATCGGTGTTGTGCCTCAATTTTATTGAGCTCCACCTGTGCAGCCTGGGGCTGCTGCGCCAGTTCCGCCATAAACTCCGCATGAGTGAGTTTGCGGTTTTTGCTGCCAAAAATAGTCTCAGCAATATTGCCTATTGCCTGCACCGGCTCCAGCGCACCGCTGGCAGTACCGAGGACTTTACTCAATAAGCTCATAGTGGCCTAAGTCCTGAAAAGTCTGGTCGTCAATAACATCATCGTCCTGGTCCCAGTTGCCGCCCCACCTAAGCCCATAGCCTAATGACGAGGCAGCTTGGTGAAAAGCCCCCGCCAAATAGATGAACTCATTGTCATCATCCCAACGTATGTGCGGTTCTTCCGCGAACCAGGGGGCTACGTCCACCGCACACCCCGGCGGGCTCAGCCCACCAGTGGCGTTCTTGTTGTGCTTTGAGTTGGGCCACTGTTTCTTACTCGCGCCGGACTCAAATATTGCGTTCTGCTCGTCCTTGCCCCGAAACCCCGAGACAATAGTGAAGTCACGGACCTTAATAACCTCTTCACAGATCTGCACCAACCGAGGGTCCACATCGTCCAGCCTCTCTCTGGATGCACGGCCAAAGCTAGGCATCTGCAAACTCCGCCTCAGTTATATCGCCGTCCAGATCAGTGGGCGGCAGACTGTGAATAATACGACGGGGCCTCGCGTTGTTCAGATCAAAGTCCGAGGTCGCACTGGTGGGAAATAACTTGGCGTAGAGTTTGAAAAACTCCGTTTCATTCGTCTGCGCCCAGAACGCCAACCGTGGCGTACCGCCGATCAAGGTAAACGCATCGTGGAAGCTCTTTGCCACGGTGGTCCGATTGAACTCGCGGGGAACGTGCTGCGCCTTCGCCAGCATATCCCCCATCTGGGCAACTTCCTGCTGCGTGTTTTCATCCAAATCGAATGCAAATTCGTCCGGGGGGCATAATTCTTGGTCACTCATACGCGCCGAGTATAACGCGAGATTCTCCGTTATCGCAACCGATTCATTTTTTAGAATTTATATAGATGGGAGGGGTATACGTTTACGTTCGATCCATTTAAAAATTTATGCCGGGGTGTCTTGCGGCATGGCTTGAAGCCCGCACCGCGCAAGGCTCTCGGGCTGACAAGTCCCCAAGCTGGCCCAGCTGCGCTATGCTGGACGTTTAGATGTGCACCTATAGGTGCACATCTATGGGCATAAAATGGCTTAAATCGGCAGCCAGATACCGCAGACACGAAAAAGCCCCGCAGCCGGACGGCTGCGGGGCTTGGTGCTGCGTGGCTAGCGCGGTATATTCAGCTTTCGTGCCCGTTCCATCCGTCGAATTGCTCAATAAATTGTGGCGTACAATATGGGTGCTCAATTTTCCAACCCCATTGCGTGAGTTTCAGCCGGTTAACACCACCAAAAACCAAGCCAGAAGCGGATTGGATGCAGAAGTCTGACTCCGCGCGGCACTCAATAAATATCTGCTCGGCCATTTCAATAATTGAAATGGATATCTCCTCGATTTGCTCATCGGTCACATTTTCATAGTTAAAGCCGCTCATAATTTTGCCCCTTTTAGTCCATACGATTGTGTCTCAAATACCGTCGTCTGGCTTGGATTTGATGAGTCCAGCAAGCCGTCCGCTAGTACTATCTGACGACCACCTGAATCTTGCCACGGCTCAAGATACACCGTGAACACATCAAGTCCATCCTCAT
>Ga0208920_1000136_pt1 | contig 20957 bp, 27 predicted proteins | sample 19_taG_FD_184094 | JGI IMG/M metagenome (GOLD analysis project Ga0208920, IMG submission 184094) | Marine viral communities from the Subarctic Pacific Ocean - 19_ETSP_OMZ_AT15317 metaG (SPAdes) (version 2) | ecosystem: Environmental > Aquatic > Marine > Oceanic | place: Pacific Ocean | collected...
GCAATATTATAATTGCTAGTAGTTTTTTCATTTATGTTCCCCCTCCTCGGGTTCTCCTGGCTGCATTTGTGGAGCAGCCTGTTGTTGCACTTTTTGAATAATAGCCATACTCATTTTGGCTGGAAGCTCTCCCAACCCTTGAAGTATGAGATTAATTTCTTCTACACTTAATTCTAATTTCACTAAAAACTCCTCATGCTATTTCACAGACTCCGCCTACACAGGCGAGTTCTTGTGAACCAGTTGTATTATCTTCTTGCTCAAAATTAGCAAGATCCTCCCAATTAATATCTTTTGGCATTTTGTCTAAAAACTCTTCATACTCTTCTTTTTCTACTGCTTCGTAAGGAGCTTGTTGGTACACATGGTCACTTACAGGTAGTAAACTAATGCCTGATACTGAATTAAAGTTTTCCCAAATCCACTGAGCAATTTGTAAAAATTCATTATCGGTATAGTATACAGTCACACTAGGTTTATGTTCACACCAAAAATCTTGATATGTCTTCCATAGCTTTAATTGTTGCATTGCACCAACTTGTTCTACTACTACAGACGTTTCAGGAGCTTTTACAGGGAATGAAAAAACTAAGGTAGTTGGATTCATCGCATCCTGTTCAGCAGGAAAACTAGCTGCTAGCATATATTGTGCTAGAGGATCTTTTTTGTCTGAACGAACTCTTCGGATATAATACTTAGAGAAACGAGGGTGAATCCCAGAAGCAGAATTAACAAGCTGAGACACTGTACCAGAAGGTTTAACACATGTAATAGCTGCAGACTGATTAATTTCAAGTTTGCTCGCCAATTCTTTATTTGTTTCAATAGCCACATTTTTCATCTCCGTCAGCCATTTTTCTAGTTTAGGACCAGGAGTACTTAATACAGCGTGATCCATTATACCAGTTAAACTAACTCCTAGTAAACATTCTTCTTCAGTGTTTCGCTTCCATCTTACTCGTAAGTAGCGAAACTCCGTTAAAGTAGCTTGCAAAGTTCCAATAATTGTTGCAATTCTTACCTTTCGTTTCAAAGTGTCTAAACTGTCTTTTTCTCTAACAACTACTTCGGATAAATTACAAAACTCGTTACTTCTTAAAATAATTTCAGAACAAGGATTAGTACCAAAGTCTTGTTCGTGGTCTCTGCGTCCGTTTCTTTCAGCGATTTTTTGAGCCGCAAATCTACTAAAAATTCCCCTTTCACCCGACTTACTTTCATACAAATTTTGCATTTCTGTTAAAAAAGCTTCAAAGTCGGGCTTCTCAGTATAAGCTACAGAATTATTTGCTAGTCTGCGTTGTCCTTCATCCATCCACCATTGACCGGTTTTTGCTTTTGACATTCTTGGGTCTGATAGATTTGAAAGACTGATTAATGCAGACCTACGCACCCCTCCAACTACTACAATATCTGCAATTTTACAGCAAACATCATGGCATTCTAAACTATTAAGTTTACGTCCTGCAGCTTTTGAAAAAATTCCAACACAAAAATTAAACAAATCATTCAAAGGATCCGGACCACTGGCTCTTCCACCAAAAGTTTTAAGTTTAGCACCCGCTGGGCGTATACGACCCATATCCCATTTAGGAATCTTTCCTGCATATAGCATAGCGATTAACTCACGAAAAGCACTTGCCCAACCAAGTTTACTATCACTTACTATAATTATAGAATTTGTCTTATGAAAAGTTTCAGCTACTTCTGGTAATTTATTAATAAAATTACGTTCCACACTGAAGCCTACTCCTGTTCCACACATTAGTACATACATAAGCTCATCAAAAGCTCTTGGATGATCTATCTGTAAGTAACTACAATTAAAGCCTGCTACATTATCTCTTTTTAGAGCTTCTCCAGCAGTCATCATACACCGCATTGACGGCATAACTTCCATTGCATAAATTGCATCGTATAATTCTTTTGCTTCTTCTTCTTTTAACTGATCTCTATTTATCCAGAAATCTATATATCGTTGAACTGTTTCTGCCCAAGTTTCTCTACGTCCTTCAGATTCTAACCATCTAGCATATCTGCTTTTATGGATAAAACTTTGATACTGATCCATTAACTTAACCTCTCTTTAATTTGGGCAATATTATCTTTGCCTATAGCATCGTCACAGTAGCTGATTAAATCCATAAGCTCGTAATTTTGAATTATTTGCTCGTAATTTTCATTTAAATTTTCAATATATTTATACTTACCAGGTATAGGAGCAGCGTCATAGATATTAAGAGCACTACCATACTCTTTTATAAGCCCTAAAGCTCTTTTCGGCCCGATACCTGAAATTCCGGGCACGTTATCTCCTTTATCTCCTGTGAGGCACTTTAAAGATATATACTCACAAGGTGCTACTTCATAATGCTGATTCCAATTATCTAAAGTTATTTCTTTTCGAGTGACATAAGAAAATCTACTAACCCCAGGTTGAATCAATAAGTCCCAATCTCTATCACTAGAGACTAGCCATACATTTTTAAAATTAAAAAGATTTTTATTTTTTACTAAGTGTGCTGCAATATCGTCAGCCTCTACTCCCTCAAATTGTAGTATTGGCCATTTTAATAAATCAAGTGTAGCACTATACTCTTCAAAAAACTCCTCAAATGCAATTTGTTCTTCTTCCGTTTGAGTAGCATACTTATCTTTTCTATTTTGTTTGTAGCTTGGAAGAATATTTCTTCTATAAGTTGAAGAGCCTTTATCCGCCGTAATGATTATATTATTACATTTATAAGAGTCTGCAAGAGACTGTACGGTTTTCTCATACTCATATCTAAAATCTGTTCTGCCTTGATGTTTCCATCTAAATGCTAAGTTTAAAGCATCAATTATAAGCGTTCCATCTTTCTTTTGGTCATTAAAACTAAGCGCCATAAGCTGAATCCCAATATATGTTTTTTCTCATTTTATAAATTCTACCTTTTCTTTTTTTAACCAATCTTCTGCGAGAGTAACATAACAATTTAATTCACTAATATAAATATAGTCTATATTCTTTGGAACTATTTCAGTAGTTACATAAATCTTTGACCTGTTATACTTAAAAAATAATAAAGGTGCTTGATTTCCCCCTGTTGCTTGAATTTCAAGTTTCTTCCACCATTTTTTTAAATTATTTGTTTTTTTCTGCGTTAAAATTTTATCTGTAAGGGGCGAGTCAGCATAATTCTTAACCTCAATACAAAAATAATTCTTTTCATTAGGAACATACAGATCCCCTTTTAGATACTCTAATGCACCTGACATAGGAACTCTTTCAAATTGAAGATTTGTATACTCTCGTAATAAATCTCTAACCAAATATTCCCCCCTTGCACCTTTCGCTTTACTATCAACCATTTATTCTAACCTACTTATATTTTCTTCTTTTATTACCTCTGTTTTTTCTAATAATGGGTGTGTCCAACCGTGAGAAACAATATAAGTATTTAAATCTTCAGCTAAAAGAACTTCTATTAGTTTTTCACGCCCTGTATCATCTAGTACTCCTATAACTTCATCTAAAAATAATAGGTTAAGTCTAGACTTTGAAATACTACTCATTAATTTTCTAATAGCTAGCAGAGTAGCAGTATTAACTCTTGCAAGCTCGCCAGAACTTAAAGCAGCAATCTCAACAATTTTTCCATTATCAGTAATTTCTACATTCAACTTGTCGTTTAGTACAACAAATTGAAGAGTAAATCTGCCATCAGAAAGGTCGCCTAAGTACTGATTTGTAAGGTCTTCTAACTCTTTTACAAGATTTTCAATTTTGTAAGCCAGCAGCCCATTCGTGCTGAAAGCTTTTTTTAATATTTCTAAATTTGAAAAGAGTTTCTCTTGCTTATTTAAACTACTTTGACACTCTTCTAACTCTCTCAAAAAAGACTCTGTTTGTTCCTGGATTACTACGATTCTGGTGTTGTGTTTTGTTCTTCTTTCGTTTTCTTCTGCGTTACTTTCCAGTTGGCTTTTTCGTAGATGTAATTTCGCTTGAACGCTCTGCAACCTGCTAGTAAGGATTTGCTTATCCAAGACAGTCTTAGGTAGATTGCGATCAATACTTCGATAAATTTCTTTCCAATCAGTTTCAATTTGCTGACAATGCTCGAACTCTTGATTATCCACCTTAATTCGTCTAATTTCATTTGTAATTTGTTCAATTTCCTTCTCCGCGTCTAAGATTTTCTCAGTCTCTGAGGTTTTTAACTTTGTAATAAAGCTTTGATCTACTACTTGCTCACAAGTAGGACAAGCTGCTCCTAAATTACTTAATTTTTTTATGAGGTGTTGAGACCCCGCTACAACTTGTGAATGCGTTCCTTTTTTAGTCTGCAAAGAATCATAAGATTTTTTTGCCGTTATTTTACAATTTTGTGCTTCTTGTAAATTAATTTGACTTAATAGGTAAAGTAATTGATTATTTTTTGAGATTTTATTATTTTTTTCCGAAATATTTTCAATTTCTTCTGTAAGATAATGGAACTCTTTTTCCTCTTTTTCCGTAGAAATTTCTAATTTTAACATTGGAAGTATGGTAGTATCTCCCAATTTATTATCTACTAACCATTTTTCTATAGTATCAAATTTTGCTTGTATCCTATTAATTTCTGTAGAGACTGATCTCGCTTCTTCTTTAAAAAGATCAAACAACTCAATATAATTTTCAAGATGTAATAAGTCAATTAAAAACTTCTTCCTATTAGTATCAGTAGCTGTTAAAAACTGTAAGCTTGTATTTGTATTTTGATATACTAATTGAGAAAACGTTTTAAAATCAACTCCAATTATGTCTTGAATCGTTTTATAAGTATTTGTAGATGTATGACTTGATATATCCTCGTCATTCTTTTCTAGTTTTACTTTTACAGAGTTTTTTCTATCAATGCTTACTACATAAATATCATCATCTTTTGTAAACGTCAGTTTTATACTATATCCCTTCCCCACATATCTATTTGGGATATCAGCTTTCTTAATACTTTTAGAGTTTTTATTATATAAAGCTTCTTCTATTATTAAAGGAATAGAAGACTTTCCTGTGCCATTAACTCCAATTATTTGGGTTACTGCGTTATCGTCCAGTAATAATTTATTATTTGAACCATAACTAAAACAGTTATTCCACTGTAGCTGCTTTAGCGTAATCATTATAAGTTCCTAATATGTTGGAGACTTTATCTGTTGGTAGTTCAAGAATATATTCTAAATATTCTGCTAATTCTTCTGCTATAGTCATTTCTTTACTAAGAAGAAGGGTTGCTTCACTACTTCGTTTAACTACTTTCTTATCTAATAGTTCTGAGTTCTTTACTTTTGAAAGTTCTTGTATATCTCCTTCTAACTCATAAATTATGTGGTGATAGTCCCCTGGAACCATTTGGTCTGGGTCTTCTATAGTTATCCTCCATAATTGTGGTAAATCAAATCTCTCCCATATCCAAGACCAGTCTCTATCGTTTATTAATAAATATCCTGTTTCCACCTTATTACGGTGGAACGATGTTGTCATAGGACTACCAGGATATATTATGTTTCTTTGGGTATTAGAGTGGGCATGAAGATCTCCCGCAAATACTATAGGGAACTCTTCTAACCTGTCTAAATCTATTTCAGGTTTTACATGAGGAGGAATCTCACCTCGTACATGAGTAAATAGGGGTAGGCTTTTATCAAAAGCTTCCACACTATTTTTTCTATACAAGTCTGCATAAGGGAGCACATTAAAGCCCCTATCCTTATCTACATAAGAAAAGTCCACTATATGAATAAAAGGGTTTATATCTCTACTGACTTGTTTAAGTTGACTAAAGAAAGTTTTATTCTTTTTTGTAGCTTCATGATTACCGTCATAAATTAAGGTAGGAATATTAACCTTTCTTATAAAAGAAAAGTATAATTCTAACTCTTCCATACTTGGAAGGCGATCAAAAAGATCGCCTCCAATTATGTGCATACTACATTGGTTTTCTATTTCATTAATTTGGTTGAAAAAAGATTCATATCTTTTTTTCGCCCACGCAACTGGGACATTTTTTTGTCCCAGTTTTATATGCCAATCTGCTGTGAATAAAATCAATTATACTAACTCCAACCGAGTTTCTTGTGTTTTTATCATGCAACATTGAACTCGTCTTCAATAGTTTCATCTATTTCAGCAACATCTTTCTGACGAATTCGGTCAAGAAGCTCTTTCTGAGCATCAGGAGTTGGACGAGGCATTACATCCTCCATAGATTTTATTTCTTTAAATAAAGCACTTTCAGTCTCATTAAGAGCACGAGGTTTGCATTTTAATGGTTGTAGTTGGTATGCTACGTTATAAGGCAGGGGTCCTGTCTTAACTCTCTTAAAGATAATATCCCATCCAGTTTCTGGATCAGTAGGGTCTCCAAGATCTTCAGCAGCGATATTAATTTGCTCCCAAAGTTTTTTCTTAAGATTGACAACTTTTACTTCTCCGTTAATAATACCCTGAGTAGCATAGCTCCAGTTACACTTAAGATCGGGATAGTATTTTTTAACCCAATCTTGTTCTTTGTTATTAAACCTCTCTTCATTGCGATCAAAAGATAAGCACTCCAAAGGAATGTTTTTCTTGTTTTCGCCTTCCACCCAGTATACATAACGAGCAAGAATGTCGCCACATAGACGTATTTTATTATCTCCATCTACATACTGATATGCAGAAATAGAGGATTTTTGTGCAGAACCTTTTTGTTGGTTAAATGATATTGCCATTTTTAGTGTTTCTCCTTAGGGGCTTCTTCGTATAAAAAGTGAACTTCTCCATTTCTTATTTGAAGTAACCTGTTATTTTCTAAATAATAAAAAGGATCTTCCCTTTCATGAGCAGCACTCAAAAAAAGTAGATCAAGGGTTGTTTTGCCATACGCTCTATATAAGGCGTAAGGTCTTCTACTAGCTAAAGCGACATAAATACACACATCTCTAAAACTATACTTATATGAATTGTATAAAAGTACATCAGGGTGTATTAAAAAAGACTGCCCGCTAAAATCGATATCTGAATATTTATATATGTCATCAAAACGATTCTTGGGAAGTTGCTTTTCTACTAACATCTTAAGCACTTTTACGATTTCTACTGTATTGCCTTCGCATTTAGTAAAAATTTTATTCCAATTATATAAGAGCATATTATATCACTAAATGAACTTCTTGTCAAGAACTATTTTTTTCATGTGTCCCAGTCTTTAAACCTCTTTCTTTGCAGTATTTTATCTATTCCTTATTTATTCTTGAGCTTTTAGTGCTGTTGAACAGAAATAGCATATACTATAGATTATCTAAAGTATGAATACTTCTTGATAAAAAGTGTTTTCATTATAGTTCCTGTATCTTATAACCCTGTTTTATATAATACCCCATCCTATTGGAAGCCTGCCTTCTGGCAGTATTCCCTTTCAGATGTATATCTAGAATTATAGGGTCTCGTTTTCCTTCCTTCTGTCTTATGACGCGTCCTATTAACTGAGTTAAAAGAGGTTCATTATTTACTGGTGTGCCTAATATAAGACAACTAAGGTCATCTAAAGAAATGCCTTCTGAAAATATTGCTTGAGTGCCAAAAAGAATGTTAGCTTCTCCACTAGTAATTTTAGACATAAGGGGTTCTCTTTCTTCATGAGGTATTTCACCCGTAATACATATAGCTTTATCTCCTGCAAGTTCAGTACATGTGCGTAAAAACTGTACACGGTCACTTACTACTAATACTTTATGTCCAATTTTTGCATAATAAGCAGCTAACATAGATACACTATGTAAATACTCTTCATCATAAGAAAGTGCCGTTACTTTATTTGCCCAAGGAGTTTTCATTCCATCCATAAATCGTATATCTGAATGATAGATATGAATAGTTGGAGACATATAATTCTCCTTTGGGGGTTTAATTATATTACTTCCAAAATAATCTCTAAAGACTACATGTTTTCCATCTTTTCTTTCAATAGTGCCTGATAAGCCTATCTTATATCTTGCATAATTTGAGTCAATAACTTTGGAAAAAGTTGGACTACTTACATGATGCATCTCGTCTAAAATAATAGTTCCAAATTCTTTACGCACCTTCGGAATATTACGGTATAAACTTTGAGTGTTTCCAATTACGATAGGAGCATCTATTTTGAACTTACCACTACCTATAACACCTGGCGTAATTTCAAATACTTTTTCTACTTCTTTAGCCCATTGGTTTCTTAATGGAACTGTGTGTACAATAACAAGCGTCTTTTGTCCTAATTTTCCTGCGATTGCCAACCCCGTAAAAGTCTTTCCCCAACTTACCCAAGCGTTTATTATACAACTGTCTTCAACTTCATCAAAAACCTCTTGTTGGCTTGGTCGTAAATCGAGCTTAAATTCTGGAAAGTCTTGTAATGCCTTAATACGCTTATCAATTATTTCATACCCTTCTGGGATTAAATCCGTTCTTCCCACAGGTATGCTAACTAATCCACCTTTAATCCTGGCCATGTTTTTTATTACGATAGGCGGATCTTTTGGATTATATGAAGCTATAGTATATGTAAGTTCTTTACTTAAAACTTCCTTATATTCATCCGTTGCTTCTAAATAGATACGATTACTTATTACTGCTTTCATACTTTCCTTTTTGTGCCTTTTAGCTTTTCTTCAGAATATTCATATAAAAACCAAGGAAGTTCCTTAAGGTGTATTATCCCCGCCCAGGTCATTCCACTATAAGGGGGTCGTGGAATAAGAAAAGGAAAATTAACTCCTACTACCCACAATACTGAAGCAACTTCTTTTCTTTCTACTTTACGAATTTTATAGTATTTTAATTTACACCATATAGTTTTTTCATATATAAAAGGAACTCCTTTTGTGTCAATAAAAGCAGTAGCTTTTTGTTTTATTATACCAGTAAGGTTTAATATAGATTTTCTTAGTGGAAGTACTTCTTCATGAGGTGTTTGCGCCCTTCTTACCCCTAAAGTACTTCCTTTCATATTTGTATCATCAACTATTTGATTGTCTATAAATAATAGACCGTCAGAAAAGCTCCAATTGTCGTTCGGTAGAAGGAAAACTGGAAAGGTTACGTGTTGAACGTCCTTGTAAGTATAAATCATCAAATGTCTCATAAGTTGTATACAATTTAATATCTTCTGCTCCTCCTGCGTCTAATAAACTACAAAGACTATAAATATCTGCCTCAGGTGGGCAAGTTACTTTAAATTCTGTGTCTTTCAGGTTAAAAACTATAATTTTTAACATCATTGATATGTTTTTTCAAACTTACCCATAGAATAATCGTCCCCAATTTCAAAATCACACCCAATAGGAGCCCCAGGAATTATTAGTCCTCTATCTAATTGTATCCAATATTGTAGTTTTTCAGAATAATGTTCAATTTCATCTTCCGGTACTTCTGCAAGAATGGAGTCGTGTACAAGCGCAAAAATTCGGGATTTCATATTATTAGCTTGTATATAATGATGCATGTCTATAGCTCCCAATAAGTTAATATCGCTAGCAGCAGACTGGACCAGAAAATTAAGACCAGAACGAATGCTATGGCTCTTGATGCCCGCGTCTGAAGATTTGACATTTGGTAACCTCCTCTTTCTACCAAAAAAACTGTATATAAATCCATTTTGTTCAATAGATCTATGATTTTTATCTATCCATTTATTTAATGCGTGAAATGTTTCAAAGTAGTCTTCAATTACTTCTTTAGCTTCTTGAGGACTAAAATACTTTCCTGAGTCTTTAGTTACTTGTTCACTAATTTTTTTTGGCCCCGCACCATACATAATTCCAAAAGTAACTGCTTTGGCTGCCTGTCTTCTATCTTTATACAAGTGCTCCACTTCTTTAATGGTACAGGGTAGTTTAAATACTGTTTTAGCAATTGCACTATGGAAGTTTTCACCTGAACGAAATGCTTTTATTAATGCCTTATCTTCAGATAAAACTGCCGCAACATATACCTCTGCTGTGGTTAAATCCATTGCAACTATCTTATGTCCCGGAGCTGCCATAATACATCCTTTCACAGCGGGGTTGTCACGGGGTAGCTGTTGCATATTCAGTTTACCACTAGAACTAAGACGACCACTAGTGGTACTATGTAAATTAAAACTAGTACGAAGTCTATTATCCCTATCTAATTGTGGTATAATTTTATCCAAATAAGTATTCTTAATCTTAGATCGCTGACGTATTTCCAAAATAAGTTTGGGAACATTTGATTGTTCAGCAAGTTGTTCTAATACTTCGGCATCTGTTGAATTCGCTCCAGTTCCTGTCTTTTTACCCGTGGGCGATAATCCTAGAGTATCAAATAATAAGCTACGAAGTTGCACAGTAGAAGCAGGATTGAAGTCTTTACCGTTAATCTCTTCCCACTCTCTTATAGCGGAATTTTTATAAAGTGCTGCAATAGCTTTATCGATGTTTTCCTGCATTACACTTTGTGCAAGACGTAACCTTTCGTTATTAAAAGGCACCCCGTTCTCTTGTGTATCAATTAGAAACCGAGTACCAGGAATAAGTATTTCATCATATACTTTTTTCAACTTTGAATTTTCTTTTATCTTTTTAAGTTTCTCAAAAAGAATATAAGTACAAAGAGCATCCATAGCCGCATAAGGCTTCATTACGTCAAAAGGAATACAGCCCCAATCAAAATCATTTTTTAGAATGCCGTGCTCTTTTCTATAATTGTCCATCCACTCGTACATTGGCTTTTCATAATCACCATAGGGAGTGAACTTAATTGCAAGAGCTTTCAGCCCGTGCGTTCCAGGGTTCTCATTTATAAGATAACTAAGTAACATAGTATCTTCAAATTTAGGGAACTTAAAGTTAAAATGATACTCAAAGAAAGCTATATCAAACTTTGCGTTATGAAATACTATAGTTTTCTTACTAAAAAGTTGTTGAAGTAATGTTTCAGTTTCTTCAGTAAAGCACTCAATATCAATATATGCTGCTCTTTTACCATCAAAACATATCGATATTCCTTGCATATATCCATCACGCGGATATAATCCAGTTGTTTCAGAGTCAACAGCAACAAATTCGCCCTCATGGGCAATAGCTTCTTTTATAAAATTATTACATTCTGCCGTGTCTTGGATACCGAAAGCAATACTTTCATCAATAACTACTTCTTCGATTTCACCTTTAATGTACTTAATAATATTGTCTTTTGAAGACTCCCAGGTTTTACGTGCTTCAGGCTTAAATCTAAGCATTGAAGGGTTAATAACAGGCAAGAATTTTTTATCTACTCTTGAGCCAGAAGACTCTGTTACAGATGTAGTACCTTTCACAAAGTACTTCAAAGCTTCACTACCTATTAAAATTATCCACTCATAATCATTAGTATCAATACTAATATCACAATCTTTTTTTAATACTTTTTTAATACTAGAATCTGAACAAAGCTGATATTGATCGAAATCAAACGCTCCTTCAAACTCTTTATTATAATCTGTTCTACTAGTTGTTTTCTCTACTATAGCTACTTTAGCCATATAATTTCTCTTTTAATTTATCTATCGAAGGTTGTGTGAGTGCGCCTGGGTCTGTATTTTTAAAGTATATATTCTGCGTTATAAGACCTACTTTCTCACATGTGGTTGTTAAAGCTTCTACAGCTTTCTGACCTGCTTCATCTCCATCAAAGAAAATGTTTATATTTTCAATTCCTTGTGCTCGAAGCAAGGCAAGCTTTGTCTCACTATAATTTTTAGTTCCAAAGCAACATACTGTATTTGTAAGTCCTTTATCGTGTAAGTTTATCATATCAAAAATTCCTTCCACAAGTATAATAGAACCTTTTATAGTTTTTACTACAGGGAAGAAAGGAAGTTTAATACCTGGAGGCGTAAACTTATACTTAGGTCTTCCATCTGCGGTATGTCTTCCTTGAAATGCAACTATTTTATCAGAAATATCTCTAATAGGAAAGTTAATTCTTCCTATATAATCTATTCCTGAATGTTGGAATGCTTCAAATTTTTTATACGTTTCAGGTTTAATATTTCTCCAGTTACCTATATAAGGTAAAGAATTTTGAGGAAAAGACAAGCCAACACTTTCTGAGCGTTTTTGTATAATTTTTGTCTTAAAAAGTATTCTCCGTTGTTGTAAATAGTTTGCCTTTTCCCCAAAATGGTGAAACAGATTACCTTTATACTCACATGAAAAACAGTTAAATATTCCAGTAATTTGATGAACTCTCATACTAGGATTTTTATCTTCATGATGAGGGTTTAAACATCGAATTACAAAATCATTCCCTTTAGGAATAAAATAAATATCTCTGTCTCTGAGTAAAGTTTCTACATCCATTGGTTTTTTTCCACATATATATTTCTTTATACACCTATATTATACTTGAATAAGCTATAAATGTCAAGATATATTTTTACTTACTTTACCAAGTAATATAGGTACTCAGTAGTATTGTCTCTCTTTTGCTTTAAGCTGTTCGATTTAAAGCGTTGGTAGTTCGCATCTAGAATTAATTGTGTCATACTATACTCTTGCCCAATAGCTTTAAAGTCTTCAAAATTTAAAATTCCCTCATTATTATAACTAATGAAAATGTGTTCGAATTTAGCAGTATCTATCAGGTTTTGAAAAGCATCTTTTATTTTTACTTTACTACAATAGTCTGACTTTTTATACTCCGGCAAGCCAGTCTTACCTTTGGGTACAAATTCTTCATAATTAGTTATTGTATTAAGTATATGATAGTTAGATCCATAATGTCTATTATTATAAGGAGGATCGAGGTACAATATATCCCCAGAAATATCAAGGGTGTTAGCGTCTTGCGAGTAAACTTTACCACTATAAGAGTATTTAGGTGTATCCACTAGAATCAGGGATTTAAGGGCGGTGGCCTTAAAGTTTTTCAAGAATGCACCATATACAGAGGCCGTGTTAGCTACAGCATCAGCTGCATGAAGAAGAAGAGCAACTAAGTATGTTTCTTCCTCTTTGTTTTGTGACACTTCTTCTATGCCTACCCGAATGCCATCTATCTTCATAGCGTTCTCTTCTGTAAAATAAGTTCTTTCTCCAGAATAATGCTCTGTAATAAAGCCAAAGAAAGGCTCAATACCGTTTAGGTACTTAACTTTCTCTTCTAAATTATCAGGAACTTTCTCACCAAACTTCTGATAGTTTACAGCATAACTATAGTCTTCCCAATCATTCACAATTAGACTGTATTCTCCAAATTTCTCTGATACTGCACCAGTTCCTGCAAACAAATCACAGAATATGCCCTCTGGACATATCTGTGATATTTCTGCTTTGATACTATTTGCTAGTTTTCTTTTACTGCCTATGTAATTCAATTTGTTTTCCTAATCTTTTGATTTCTGTCATACTTACCTTAGCACCTGCTCGTGTGTCTTTTCTGAGCGTCCCGTGCTTTGTGACTGGAGAGTGTTTTCCCTCTATCCAATCTTTAGCTGTTTTACTGATAAGTATATCCAATACATCAGAATTTTCCATCTCATAAGCTTCTATCAACTCGCTCCCTTCATATCTAGTAAAGATATGTCTTGTATTGTCCGGAAATTTGTTGTGGAGCTCTTCTACGAAGTCATCTCTGTTTTCAAAAACAGAAAGACCATTATAGGTTCCGTTTAAGCGGGATTGGGTTGTGCTTTTAAGTTCTACCGGAGCTCCATTTTTATCTGTAGCATCCTTAGACTTAAAGCCTGAATTCCAGTCTAGTCCTAGAAGAATAGAAGTTTTGACTTCTGTTAATCTTCCGTAATTTACCATGTCACTACTGCCAGTTAATGTTTTAAAAGCAGTGGCTAGCTCTTCCATTTTGGTCAAAAAGTTGACCTCTTGTTCATTCATCATTATTTCTACATCCATTGAGTTTTTTTCCACATATATATTTCTTTATACACCTATATTATACTTGAATAAGCTATAAATGTCAAGATATATTTTTAAATATCGTCTATTTCTTCTCCAGTTTTTAAATCGTTTTCCCCTGCTTCTTTTGGATTAAGAGCAGTATCGGGCCCTATTTTCAAAGTATCCCAATCCATTGTAGAAGTAAAAGAACGCATAGCGGCAGACCTCATTTTTACACAATTAAAAGTAATACAACTATCTTCTTGTGCCCAAGGTTCCATACTATAAGCAGCATCGGCCGCATCCAATATTCCCTTAGCAAATCTAGCCTCGCCGCTAGCGTCAGTTTGGTATGGTGAAAATATAGGGGTTTCATATTCTTGTGCCATACTTTTTAGTGCCTTACTAACCTCTATCTGCTCTGTCCAATCATACTGTCCGCCTCTAGAGGGCATCACAGAACGTTTTACCTGGTTAATGTAGTCAACGATAACGACTCCTACATCCATTTTGCCCTTGACTTTTTTATCAAGTTCGGCTCGTATCTTAGAAATAGTCAAAGAAGGGTCATAAACTACATCCAACTGTTGGGTTGGGAGAAGCTCACAAGTTGTTTTTAGTCTATTATGAAGTTTATCAAAATCTCGATGATTTCGGTACTCCTCAAGGTCTTCTTGACTGTTTCGATATCTACCAGCCCACCAGGTTGCTACTCTCTCCCATTCAGATATACTGAGTTTTTTATTCTTTATTTTATTAATAGAGATACCAGTAGCTATTGCACAACATCGTTGCAGTATTTGACGACTATCCATTTCAATAGTGAAATAAATAGCTGACTTACCAGAGTTGTACACAGTGTTAGCTATATTAGCACAGGTGATAGATTTCCCTGCCCCTCGGCGGCCACCAACTAAAATCAAATCTCGGGGGGAGAATGTGATTTCAAGATCGTGGTCTGTATTTAAGCCGAGAGGCAGGTACTTTCCAATTTCCTCATCTGAATCAAACAAGGGAATACGTTGCATACTCTCTTGAGGTTTTTGAAGTTCTATTTTGTCTTCGACATTAAGAACTATTTGATGTAGATGAGCTACAGATTCTTCTGCATCCTCAAAGGACATAGAATTATCTACATAATCCTCTAATTGATAGAGAATTTCTTTTTGAGTGGCCTCATTTTTTAAATACTGAAGCAACATATATGCGTCAGCATCTACTTCAACAGACTCTATTGCGAACAACAGGTCTTTTGTTGCGCCGTCCCTTAGCTCGTATTTAAGGTCTTCAAAAGTGGGGAGTCGATGAAACTTTTCAAGGTGTTTATCTATCTCTGTGAATAATCTATGATATTCCGAAGGTAAATAATTTTTTCGTACAGAAACCCAAGACTCAGAATCTTGTAACTCCAATACTTGCTTTAAAAAAGCACTTACTAAGTTCAACGAACCCCCCGATAAAAGTACAGCCGCAGTGACCCCTCACCACGGCTGTATTGAAAAACTACTACTTAGGAAGCAGCGGCTTTTTCTTTCTTTGCAGCTCCATCATAATTTGATGCAGTTAAACCGCGACGAGTCAACATAGTTTTCACGCCACGAGCAGTTTTATCGATTTGCTCAGCAATCGCTTCAACTGTCATATCCGAAACGTCTCCCAGGTCGGCCAAAGGATCTTCTTTAGTAGAGCTCTTAGTAAACTCTTGTCGAGGAATAGCATCGATTTCTCCGGAACGCAAAAGACTCATAGCTTTACCACGAACGCTATTTATTTTCTTGTCAAGAGCTTCAGCAATCGCTTCAACAAATGCACCTTCTTTTACCATAGAGATGAAAACATCTTCTTCTTCTGGGGTATAAGTTCTAACAGTTTCAACCTTAGGGGCTGGTTTAACGTGGCCAGTAAGTTCCATGGAAAGTATCTTACCTTGTATAGATTTAGCATTAAATGCGCCATCTTCAAAGTGAGAAGCAATCTCAGCATAAGTATATTCCCCGCTGTTGTCTTGAACAAAAGCTGAAAGGGTGGCTTCCTGGGATTCTGTAAACTTTGAAGTGCTCTGTGCAGAGGCAAGTTCAACGTCAAATCCCATCTTACGCAGTTTACTAGAAACTGACCGAGTTGTAGTGCTCAAATGTTCCGCAGCATCTGCTACAGTTGTTTGAGATACGGGTGTCTCATCACCAACAAAGTTAGTAAGCGTGTCGGTTCGCTCTTCTGTCCATTTAGGCAGTGTCATTAATTTCTCCTATTAATTTATATATTTGTGTTACTACTTTTATGCCCTTATCTTGGGCTTGTTTTGTTTTGGCAGACTCAATACCTGATTCATTAATGAGAATAGATACGTCTTTTGTTAAGCTGTTCTTTACTGTAAAGCCCGCACTTTCCAGAGCTTTAGTAGCCTCTGCTTTAGTTTTAAAACTTTTCAGTTTACCACTAATACATACGGAACCTTTACTACTACTATAAGTAATAGGCTTTTCAAACGTCCAACTCAAAGGTAAATCTTGTAAACTTAAAAAGTCTACATTATACCAGTTCATTAAATTTTCAGTTGCCTTCGGCCCAAGACCTGCCTCTTTACAACTATCAAAGCTAAGTTCAAATATATTAGTAATATAATTTGATAGTTTCTCAGTAGCAGTCTTTCCGATCAAAGGAATACTAAATGCTGGTAATACTGCATTCATTGATGCAGTTGTTGAGTTTTGAAGTTCTATAAAGAGCTTCTCACCCAGTTTTTCAGAGGAGAGTTTTTCTTGAATATCTTCAAGAGTTAACTCATATAAATCTTGATACCTTTCAACCCCTAACTTTTCTAGGGTACGCGGGCCAAGTCCTTTAATCTTTAAAGTCTTACCCCAATGTTGAAGCCTTTTTAATGTTTGCGCTGCACACATAGGTTCATTGCAATAAAGTAAATCGGATCTCCATTCCAAAACTGAACCACATGAGGGGCAAAGTTCAGGAGCGTGTATTGCTTGCATAGGGATTTCTCTGAAATTGAATGTATATTATATTAAAATTTGAGTTTAATGTCAAGAATTATTTTTCAGTAACTCGTCGAACAATGCGAGGAATAATTTCCCCGCTCCTTATAACCTCAACTCTACACCCTATTTCTAATCCCAGGTCTCGAATATATTGAATATTGTGTAGTGTGGCTCTTGAAACGTTTGCTCCTTCAATCATTACTGGGTCAAGTATAGCTACAGGACTAACTACGCCTGATTTTCCTACTTGCCATATAACATCTACTAAAGTGGTTTCCTCTCCTTGTTTTTGTACTTTAAAGGCTATGGAGCCTTTGGGGTGGTGGGCCGTCTGTCCTTGCTTATACCACTCTCCAAGGTCATCTACTCTATGGACTTCGCCGTCTGTAGGGTAAATTGAATCGAGGTTTTCATCTAAAACAGTATGAAAACCTACTTTAGAAAGTAATGTTAAAAGCTGTGTCCACTTGGCCCACCACCCTGGATGACCACGAAGGTCATAAGCTACAAAACATAAGTTTGTTGCTCTCTTTTTAAACTCTTCAATATCTTTAAGGTTCAGCGACCCCGCTACATAGTTGCGAGCGTTTGGAACATCTTTAGGTACTACTACTTCCCCGTCTATTTGAATAACATCTGAAGTATCTTTAATGTCTTTTGGCACCAAGAAACGCATTTTTTCAGTGATATCAACACCTACTTTTCCGTCTCCTCTGGTTGCGGCTTTTATTAATTCACCGCCCCAGTACTGTAAAGATACAGCACTGCCATCCAATTTAGGGGTAGCAATACATTTCTGACCTGTAAACTGGCTACGCCAAGTATACAGCTCTTCTCTGCTAAAAGTTTTTTGTAGAGATAGTAGGGGGTAGGTATGGGTGACAGAACCTTTAGACGTATAGCCTACAGTTTCATTGTCTTCGTATAACTTGTCCCATTCAGAATCAGTTAAAGGACTGGTGCCTTTCTCATAGTATTGTGTTGCGATTTTTGCTTTCGTTTTTTCATCCATAAGACATATTATACTTAAAATAACTTAAAATGTCAAGAACTATTTGGTCTGTTCCTCATTATAAATATCTTTTAATAAGTCTTCAAAGTTTTCTTTAATAATTTCTTTTGATTCTGCTAAGGAAATTATTTCGGTCAAAGCCCTGAATAACTCTCTGGAATTATTAAAGTCTAAAGGCATTGATATTCCTTCTAAAGAAGGTCTCCATTCTTCTTCGAAGTCCATGTAGTAGCGTCTAATGTGTAAATATTCAATGTTTTTAAATGTGCTTATACTGATACGTACCTGTAACAGTTTCTCTTCATCATAATGAATTACATGTTCATATACTGCTGGTTCTTGTATATGAATCATATGTTATTTCGTAGTATTGAAGATAACGGTACTACACTGGTAACATTCTTAGGTTTTAATAAGCGATAAGAATCCGTGTCCCAACAAAAAAGTAGTAGGGTTTCATCGGATTCTTTCGCTCTATTCTTTTTGCCTTGAATATACGCAGTACTGAAATCTACAGTACAAACATTATACTTCAGCTTTTTTGAATTTTCACTACGAAAGGTGATAATTGCATCACCATACTCGTCTACAAGCGCGGCTAATTCGTCCTTTCTCACAAGGCTCCCTTAAGTTAGGTAGGTAAAATCCTTTACTGTCCTATACTTACTGCGAAGCCTAAAAAAGTTTTAGTCGGTTAGTAGTCCTGCAAAATACTGAGCTGCCTTACCTGTTAATTTAGATATAATATCAACATCAACATCAAAACCTTTATCAATAATAGCTGCTGTTAAAGTGTCTTGGGCTGCTTGTTTTGATACTCTAGGAGAGGAACTACCGTTACCTCCTCTAGTAACAGGAGCTTTCTTTATATACACTCCTTGTTTTGTTAAGATCATGCGAACCCCGTTAGGGCTTTCTTCTAACTGTTCAGCAATCTCTTTTACAATCTCCATTGAAGTTTCAGGAGTTGGTTGTTGCTCTTCATACATTTCGACGGCTTGCGCCTTTTTATCGTCATCCCACGCCATTTTGCGTTTCCTCTTTTTTGGTTGATGGATTTATTATTTGTTAATATTATAATTCAAATTAACATAACTGTCAAGAAATTTTTTTGCGTATCTATGAAATTAAATGTCCTTTATATGTCCAGATATGTCTAAAGTTATTTGTTCTTTCTATTTTAGTCCTATAAGGGCTGTCATAGATTCTTTTTATAATTCTTTGTTTATAGTGGGTTGCCCCACATTTAGGGCATATCGTACCCTCACTCCTATCCGTTTTATATAAAACTTCCCAAATATCTTGAGAAGTTTCTTTACTACAGTGTTTACATTTCATTTTCAAAGTCCTGTATTACCTCTTTTAGCAGTTTTAATTCTTCTAAATCATATTTGTTGGCTTTCTTATTCGCTTCTAATATTTTTATCCTGTTTTTTACACAGGACTGTATAAAGCTTTGTTTTTTTGCTTCGTTTGCTTCTTTCATTGCATCAGTTAAATCTAGGGATATGCTAAACATTAAAAAACTCCTCGTTGTAAGACTATAGGAAAGGGATCTGCAACAAGATAAATAGTAATATAGTCAAACTTATTAGTAAAGTCTCGTACTGAGCAATAACACTGTTCTTCGACCATAAAAAAGTCTTTACCTTCATCCCAATCCTTTCTAGCGTTTTCTTTATTATCATATTTTCTTCCATAGGCTCCTTTAACTAGTATCATTTACATCCCCTAAAAAATAAATAAGACCCCTTCGTGGTGCTGTTACTTTATGTTCATAGTCTTTTAGATATCCAGTATCACATTTTCTACACCAAAAAATAAGATGCACCCTTCCATCTTCTATATAATCTAAAACAGCATCTTTTAAAGTAAGTACTTTACCGGAACACCAATCACACTCTATTCGAGATAATTGTGTACCAGGAAAAACGTTTAATTTCATTTTTTATTCCAAGCAATTATAGTATTTTTTTCAATATCTTCATACATACCAGTTTTTGTATGAAGTACAATTAGTTTATTACTTTTTAAATTTTGAGAAAAACCAAAGGAATTTCTCAAAGTATATATATCTTTATGTATCTTGTTAGAAGTCATACTAGAATATAAGATTTCTACATCTCCTAGCTCTAAAGCCTTTATCAAAGTGTCTACACTTCCCCACTCATATGCTACTGTCATGTCCGTTTTAGATTAAACCTCCCTTACTTCTTTAAAGGTGTAAACCTTTACTTTTAGTCTGAAACTTTTCCAATAACTACTGCATCTTCAATATTTAATGTGTCGGGGTTCTCGGTTACTAATACCATTCCCCAACCACAATTGAATATACTGACAAACTCCGCCATTGATATTTTTAAAGTTTTATAAAGAGAATTCCACCAATCATTAAGGGTTAAATCTATATGATACGACTTGTCTCCTAAAATACGCGGTAGATTTCCATAGATTCCACCACCTGTTATATTTGCACATGCTTTTATAGAATCTATATTAGAAAGTATCTCCTCACTATAGATTCTAGTAGGGGTTAGCCATTCAAAATCCCATTCAGTTGTGTTTGCTCTTAATGTAGTAAAACCATTACTATGAACACCGCTGCTTGGTAGTCCCACAAGAAAATCACCTGATTTAATACTATCTAAATCAAACTCTTTTAATTGCTTACCCACCATAAACCCCGCTAAATCAAACCATTCGTCTTTTTTAAACATGGGCTTAAGCTGTGCTGTCTCTCCACCTACTAGTGTTGCTCCCGCTAATTTACAACCTTCTCTAATACCTGAAATTATTTCTAGACTCTTATCAATGACTAGCTCTCCTGTAGCATAGTAGTCCATGAAATATAAGGGGTTAGATCCAGTACAAAGTAAATCATTTGCAGACATTGCAACTAAGTCTATTCCTACTGTATCGAACTTATTAAAATGTTCTGCTACTAATAACTTAGTTCCTACCCCGTCGCAAGTCATGGCGATACCATCAGGACTAACAGCGGCATATTGAGAGAAACCTAATTTTTCAGCAAATTCATCTGCTAATACTTGATCTACCATTTTATA
>Ga0208920_1000137_pt1 | contig 20704 bp, 20 predicted proteins | sample 19_taG_FD_184094 | JGI IMG/M metagenome (GOLD analysis project Ga0208920, IMG submission 184094) | Marine viral communities from the Subarctic Pacific Ocean - 19_ETSP_OMZ_AT15317 metaG (SPAdes) (version 2) | ecosystem: Environmental > Aquatic > Marine > Oceanic | place: Pacific Ocean | collected...
TAATTCTTAGTATGTATCATAATGATATATTTGTTCAAAAATTACCAGGAGAAGAATTTGTACAAATAGCAGAACTAGGGGGGCATGATATAAGTGGAGAACTCAGAATGTATAATGGTTCTAATTTAGCAGAGGTAAGAATTAAAGCCAGTGCATTAGGACTCCCTGCAGATGCTAAAATAGAAGATTATAAAGATGACCCAAGACTAGAATTTATAGGGTATCGTATGCCACACACTGGTAAAAATTTGTCTTTAGTTATGAAAGTTGTAAACTTTTTACCTGAAACACATGAAAAAGTAATAATGGTTCCAGGAACGATTACTGTACAAATGGAATCCGATTTTGATTGGGATAAAATACCTGTAATATTTCCAGAAGTATTAAAAAATGGAAAGATATTAAAACCAGATTATAATAAGGATCCTAGTAAAATGAATCCAAGAGAAAGGAATCAAGTTATTTTTGATATATTTAAATCTATTTTAACAGATCCAAAACATTTAGAAGAAGTAATTAAACCTTTAAGTGTACAAAAAATACTTGATGCAAAAGATGCCTTACCTGTATCTTTAAAAACAGAAATTGATTATAATGATCCTATGATTGAATTGGAAATGGAAGAAAGGAATAAAGTTGGGGCAGCTGGGAAAGGATTATACTCTAATGTATTGGCAGGTAGAAATGTAGCAGAACTTCTTAAAACTATGCATATTAAGCCAGGATATGCCCCTATAATAGATAATATGGTATTTAATATTATAGGACAAACTAGAGAATATCAAGGTAATAGTATTGGTCGTGGCTATACTAATTATAACTATAAAACTGATACTGGAATAAATGATACTCCTATATTTGATGGAGATTATACTGATTTTAATATAGCTTCTTTCTTACAAGCAGCATTAGACGCTGCTAAAAATCCTATTCAAAAAGATATAAATGATAATATTTATACAATTCCTGTTACAGGTCTAATGTTAAGCGTTGGAATTCCTATAGATACAATTACTAAATTCTTAGCACAACCTATGATAAAAGAAATTGTAGAAATTGCTAAAATAAAAGATATAGGATTAGGAAATTTAAAAAGAGCTATTAATGCTGTTGTCTCTAAACACAAATATACTTTAAAAGGAGAGATAACTTCTATGAATAAAGATCAGTTATCAGAAGATTTAAGAAATGTAGAGATAAGTAATCAATTAAAATATGTAGAAAATTTTCATCAATTCTTTTTAGGGGGAAGAGCTTTACAAACAGTATATAAACTTGTAACTCCTGATACAATGAAAAATGTAACAGAATTTGCTGCAATTAATGCTCATTTAGATACAGAAGATTTATACTTAAGAAATGAAGATAGTTTAATTAAAGGAGCTGAAGAATTAATAACACATAATACAGGAGAAGATATAACATTAAACCCAATTGGGGTTGCTTATCGAGGTATTTTAAATACCGTAATTCAAGGAGGAAATGATATAGGATTTATAAATAATTCTAATGCAGTTAAAGGATTCAAACATAAATTAAAAAACCTTTTAAATATACATACTTTTAATACAGCGCAACATAAAATAATTGATAGAGCTTTGTTCTTAAAAATGATGGTTATGCCTCATAGTCCTTATACTCAACCAAGAGGATCGAGGCCAGCTTTAATATCTGAAGAAGCTATTACAAGATTTTATAGAAATCCAAAATCTAATATCATAACTATACTAGAAAGATTTAAAATAACAAATCCTAAATTAAATAATAATATTTTTATACAATCTTTAAGTGCAGATCCTAGTAATGCAGAAACTGGAGTATATTTATTACAAGTAGATATTCCTTTTGGAGCTTCTACAAATGATAAAAATAATTTAAGTGATAGTTTATTAGATTTAATTAAAAATCCTGCTAAATATGCAAATACTGCAGAAGATGTAGCTAATATAAGAAGTCTTGGACAAGTTTTAATTGGTAATCAATTATTAACTCACGGATTTTCTCCTACTTTTGGAAGTTATATTGATCTAATTCCTTCAGAAACACTTACAACAGATATACTTAATCCTGGTAAAGGTACGCCTGTAGAGTTTTTTGAACAAGAGACTCAAGAATTGTTTAATGAAGAATATTTTAATGATTTTTTACATGAATTTGTAAGATCTTATGGAACTTTAAAACCCGGTAATAAATCATTTTTACCTATAATAAAAAGGATACCAAATGTTAATTCCAAAGGAGAAGTTACTTTTAGCACTAAAGATAATAGAATTTGGGACGATGCTGCTGGATCATATCATAATTATTTTTTAACTTATTCAGCTAGAGGCCCTGAGATATTTGTTAATACAGGAGCAAATCAGTATACTAGATTAAATTTATTAGGCAAACCTAGAAAGATAAATGAAATAGGAATAGTTACTGAAGGTAATAAAAGTTTGCTTAATTTAGCGCCTGATGCAACAACATCTGAACCTAGAAACTTTTATTCATCTAAACCATCTTTAAAAGATGATACTGATCAGAACGATGATCCTTTAAAAATTTGTAAATAAATGGCTAGAAATTGTAAATACTATTTAAATGAAATTCCAAGTGACTTATATAATGATTTATATGGGTATATGGATACTATAGCGCCAGAAAAGAAAAGCGTTGAACAAGTATATAAAATATTAAAAAGGAATAAAATTGCTACTAGAGTAAGAGGTACTACGTATTTAACTCAACCTAATGTACCATATAGTTTAAGGGAAATAAATAGAATAAATCGTAAATACCCTGGATTATTAGAAACTGAGTTTGTAAAAATGACTCCAAGAAATATTTATTCAGATGCCGCTGAATTACATATTTTAACGATAAATGAAAATATATTAAAAAATATTCCTGCGGAAGGTATTGAGAATGCTGATTTAATTTCTGATGACCAAACTGAAATAGATCAATATGTAAAACTTGTTGCGGGAGAAGAATCTGCTACACAAGATTATTATTTAGATGAAACAGCTAGAAGAGAGAATACTTCTGATCAACAGAAGTTCTCTAATATGGAAAGAGAAGAAATAGAAAGAGTAGAACAAAAAGCAACTCATCTTCAAGAAGCTTTTGCTGCAGCCGGTGTAAATGTAGATATAGAGTATGATACAGAATTAGAAGCTATTGCTAATGTACAACCTGGGGAAGTTAATCCAATAATTACCATTAATCCTAACAAAGTAAAAGAGGATACTGTATATGAGGAATTTGGTCATATTTATATTGATATGTTAGGAGTAGATAATCCTATAGTAGCTAAAGCTATTGAAGAACTTAGAGATACACCATTATATTTACAAGTACAGGAAGAGTATCCAGAGTTAAAAGGAGAAAGACTTGATAAAGAAGTATTAGCCACAGCTATAGGTATAGAAGGCGCTAAAATTACTAGAAAAAATCCAACATTTTTACAAAGAATAATTAATAGAATAATGCGAGCCTTTTCTAATATGTTAAATACATTAGGAATAAATACTACTCCAAATACTGCTGCTATTATAGCTCAGGAAATGTTTGCTAAAAAATTAAGGGCTAGTCAAATGATTAATCCTCTTAGCCCGTATATACAAGAAAGTAAAGATCAAGTTAAATTCAATGATATTGTAGATGAACTTAAAGTTAGAATAGAATCTGAAATTTATGATATAGAACAATTACCTGTTAAAGAACAAGAAGAAATACTTCCTAGAAAGCAAAGGCTTAGAGCAGGATTAGATAAGGTTAAAGATATAGAAGATCTATTTAAATTTGTAAATGCTATGGCAGATTCATTAGCAGCTGCTTACTCTAATTATAATAGAATAATGGATCAACCTTTACATGAAAGAGCTTCATATGAAAATATGAACGCTATGTTTATGATAAAGACAGAGCTTGATGCTTTATCTGTTATACAACCTATTAAAACATTAATGCTTAAAAAAAGAAAAGCTGGGAAAATTACACATGAAGGTAACTTTGCAGAGATGGAAGATAGAATAGTTTCTATTTTAGATACAGCTTTAGTTTTAAATGAAGATTTTAATGATGATATTTTACCTATGACGGCAGATATATTATCTGGATATCATAATAAAGCCTTAGATCCACAATTACAAGCTCAAATAGATAATGCTAGAGAACATAAAAGAATTCAAGGATTAAATAAAAGTACTATTGAATATAAAGAATTACAAAAAAGACACAGAAAAGGAGATTTAACTGATGCAGAATTTTTAGATAAAAAAGTAGAATTAAAAATTGAACAACTTAAAGGAAAAATGATCCCCGGGTATGGGGCTCTCCTTAAACAATTAAGAGCAGAACATAAAGATAAATCATGGGCTTCTTATATGTTTGATCCATTAACTTATAGTAGTGATACTTCTATTCAATTGTTTGTAAAATCAGTTCAAGATGCTAACCTTAAAACAGATGATGCAGCACGTAAACTTAAAGGAGACTTAAAAGAAGAGTACGATTTATTTACAGAAGGAAAATCTGAATTTGATATTGAAAAATTAAATGATGATTTATTAGAAGAAATTACAATGGGAGGTAAAAAGAGATTATCTTTAATACAACCAATTGATGTAAATAGATATGAAGAAGAAAGAAGAAAAATTAAAGAAGATCTTAGAAATAAATATAATGCACCTAAACCAATGGAAGGTGAAACGTGGGAAAGTGCAACTGTAATAGATAGATGGAAAGCCTGGAGAAAATCTGATACTTATAAAAGATATGATAAAGAAGTTCAAGATTGGATAGATAAAAATACACAAGAAATAAAAGAAGCTAGAGAGTTATTAAAGAGTTTAAGAGATCAAATAAAGCAATCTGCAAAACTTTTAAGAGATACTATTAAAGGAACTGATGAATATGCTATGCAAGCTGTTAAATTAAAAGCATTGCAAGATTTATTAAAGAAAAACTATAATAGTCAATTAGGTAAATTTAGAGGGGATTGGGTTCAACCTAAAAGAGATATATATGCTAATCCAAAATATGCTAAAATACAAAGTGACCCTAAATTAAAAAGATATTATGATTTTGTTTTAAAAACTTTTCAAGAAGGACATAAAATGATAGGGACAGCTAATATGGATAAAAATGATTGGGATGAATTTTCTTATTTAATGCCTTCTATTAGAAAAAAAGATATCGATAGAATGAACGAACAAGGTTTAGTTTCAGGTGTTAAAGATATGTTAAAAGAAGGATTTTCTGTGGTAGAAACAGATGATGAATTTGGAACTTATGCTCAACATAGTGGAGAATTAAATAAAAGAGTACCTGTTTATTATACTAATAGAGTGGATGCTAAAGAGATATCTAGAGATATAGCTAGTAGTTTATATCAATTTATGCATATGGCTAATAACTTTAAAAATAAAAATGAAATACAAGGACATGTTATGTTATTTAGAGATCAAATTCTTAATAGAAAATTCATGGAAACTAATTCGGCAGGAGTAGAAATTATTAATAAAACAGCGGAAGCAATGGGCATTAGAATGCCTTTAAAGAAAGAAGGAGAAACTAATACATTTAAACATGTTAATGAATGGATTGATATGGAAATATTTGGTCAAAGAGAATTAAAACAAACTTTCAATTTATTTGGTAAAGAAATGTCTTGGACTAAGGCCGTAGGAACTATTAATTCATTTACAGCCTTGAATATGTTATCATTTAACTTACTACAAGGTGTTAATCAATCTGTACTTGATAATATGGCAATGATACAAGAAGGTGTAGCTGGAGAATTTATGGATAAATCAGATTGGGCTTGGGGAAAAACAAAATATTGGACAGAAAGAGGAGCTATTTCTGATATAGGGAGATTTATGCCAAAAACTAAACTCGGGAAAGCAATGGAATTTTTTGATGCATTAACAGAGTTTCATGATAACGAAGGTAGAAAATTAGTAGGGGGGAAAGCAAGGAAAGCATTACAAACAGGTAATCTTCTTTTTATTCAACAAGCTGCAGAACATGAATTGTCTGGAACTAGGTTACTTGGATTAATGCGCAGTTTAAAAGGAAAGTTGAAAGATAGTGATGGTAATGTTATAATGAATGAAGAAGGTAAACCTGCTAATTTATATGATTTATTAAAGGTAGATGAAAAAGGTGTAATGTCAATAGATCCTAGAGTAGATAATTTTAATAGATTAGATTTTATAGGATTAGTTCAAGGATTAAGTAGAAGAACAAATCAGGTTAAAGGAAAGATACATTCTGATATGGCGTCTAGAAGAGCTCAAGGTAAACTAATTATGTTATTCCGTAAATGGATATTTCCAGGACTTAGAAGACGATTTGGACATGGAGGCCCTCTTATGCCTGGAGGTTCTGGTAGTACTTTACATGTAGATGAAGAATTAGGAGCAGTTACACAAGGTATGTATGTTTCATTTTGGAATATGATGGGAGAATCTCTTAGTGATCAATCATTACCATGGACTACATATAAAAAGATGACTAAAATGGAACAACAAAATGTTAAAAGAACATTAGTTGAATATGCTTCTTTGATAGCGGCATCTGTATTAGTAGGAGCTTTAGCAAATCTTGACGATGATGAAGAAACTTGGATAAGTAATTTTGCGTTATATCAAGCTAAAAGATATGAAGCAGAAGTACTACAATGGACTCCTGTATTTGGGTTACCTGAAGTTTTTAGAATGATGAGATCTCCAACAGCTACAGCGAGACCAATTGAACGCGGACTAGGATTAATAAATCATGTTATTAGAAAAGAAGTACCATATATATTAGGATTTGGAGATCCAGAAAAAATATTTTATCAAAGAAGATCAGGTAGATTTGAAAAAGGTGATCGTAAAATTAGAAAGAAATTTGAAGATTTACTTCCTGTAATGAGAGGAATAAGAAAAACTCAGACTCCAAGAGAAGCTTATAAATGGTTTACTACTCCATCTTTCTAAGGGGCATTAAAAAAGGGGCGAAAGCCCCTTTGTTTTATTTATCTATTTCAATCCTATTCCGACATTGCCGGTAAAAATTAAATCCCTAACTTTTTATTTAATTTGGTAATAACTTTACTTTTACGAAGCATAGTTCCAGCCCATTTAGCTTTTTTCAGTTTCTTCATATACTTTGAAATATCTTTCAATGCTATTTTCCTAGCTAATGAAATCATTCCCCTATTATTACTCATAATGTTATTTTAAAGACATTTTTAATAAAAGAAGATAACCAATTAGATCATCAACCGTATCTTCTGTCTTATCGTTAATTCCTTTATTTCTTATTCTAGCTATTTTATCATCAATTCGTGCACACAGAGATTCACTAGCATTAAGTTTACTAAATATATTAGTAGGATTTAAAGCACTATTTCCATATGCTTTATTTTTTTCTTTTAATAAATCAGTTATTTGTTTTACAACGATATCTAGTTCTTCATTAAAAGATACAACATAAGATTCTCCCTCACTTACCGTAACATCTATATTTCTATTATTATCCCAATAATATTTACTATGTAATGTATGGTCTATAGTGTAAGGAGAATTAAATTCCATTCCTTCTGGTACAGACATTTTAACATTTTTACATTTACATTTTTTATTACTCATTATAATATTTTTTTAAATTTATAAGTTTCAAAGTTAAAAGTTTCTTCTTTATCTTTATCAATTATACTTAATAATTCAGAATCATGGCTTAAAATAGCACCTATTTTCTTTTCTAATATTTTCTTTCTTCTAGGACTTTTAAATAAAATTTGTCCTACTTCTCCATTAATTTCTAAATTATGAAAATCTAAAATATTAATTTTATAAAGTTTTGATAATTCTGAATATTTACCATTTATAAATCTATCAAAATCTTTAATATATTGTTTAGGTATATCAAATACAAACATTACATAATCTGGACTTGGATCATATCGTTTTCTAAAATATTTAAAAGTTGATAATGCTTTTTCAAATTTAATAAATAAAGGATCTGAAGACCACCTATATAATAAAGATATACAAGTATCATTATCTGGTACCGATATAAAACAATTCATAAATAATTTATTCCAAAAGAATAATTTTCTATTTCCACTAAGCATAGGCATAATAAAAGTAGAAGATTTAGTTCTTTTAGCTATAGATAAATCATAATAACTAGAATCTTTTGATTCCTGAATTATATTTACTTTATACTTTATTCCTTTTATTTTAATAGTAAGTCCTAAAGTAAAATCTATATCATTAGGGCCTCCTTTTAAGGAGTTTATAATATATTCTGATTTTTCAGGGGTTAATAAATTAGTTGATCCTACTATTCTAAAAGTTAAAGCATTAACAGGAGTGTAAATAAGTTGGTTACATTTCACAGCCATTCGTTTTCATTTAAAGGTTTAATATCATTTATTACTAAATCTTTTAGCTCGATGCCAGTTTCCCTTAGAACGTCTTCTTTGGATTTAAGGATATATATAAGTCTGAATGTCTCTGCAAATTTACAAACTCCTTCGTGAATACCAAACATTTCTATGTATTTTTTTAAAACAAATTGTGGTATATTTTCTAATTGTATAGTTTCCAATAACTTATCAGCTGTTTTTGGTCCTACTTTTGGTAATCCAGGGATACCATCCGTTGGATCTCCCATAAGTATTTGTTTCCATAAAAATATTTCTGCTTCAACCTCTGTAGTCTCTACAAAATCAGCAGTTCTATAATTATAATGAGTACCTTTTACTTGATATAATACATCTTTATCAGGACTACAAATCATAGTATTTTCATTTGCATATACTGCTACTAAATCATCTGCTTCTAATTCTGAGATATATTCAAACTTCCATTCTTGTTTTAAGTATTCTTTTAATGCGTAAAATATAATTGGTTTATTTCCGTGTTTTCTATTTCCTTTATATTTTCTTGTTTTTGCTTCTTTGTATCTAAAACATTTTCCTATTGTTAAAAATCCTGCATATCTATCTGCCCCACACCTATCTATCATTTCATGTAATCTATGGTCTAAACTATCTATTGCATCTTCTAGGGTAGGTTTCCCCATTTCAAAATAGATGAGACTATCTCCATCTATTAAAGCTACTTTTTCTTTCATATTTTAATTTTTAATGGTTAAACATATTAGGGGACCTACTAATCACTTCGGCCCCCCTCTATGCATCAATTAAACACGAACTGTCAGACAGCCCTTCACGACTAGTCTTGCATATACTTTCTGTACTCGGGTTTAACTTGAACTTTAAATGTATACAATTCCCTATTATGGATTTGTATTTCTTCTCTACATTTTACTTCTAATGCTCTAAAACATCTTGAATCTAACATATTTCTGTCTTCAAAATATTTAATAGCTTCTTCAGCATTATAACGAGCTAGTATAGCTATATTATGTTTATCTAGCCAATATAAGACATCTTTATTTCTATTATATTGATACGATTTATTTTCTAAAAAATTAGCGTATGTATATAACAAATATGGTTCTCCTGTAGGATCAATAGTTGGAATTATTTTACCAGCCATTTGTAATTCCTCATCACTAGCATTATAACTATCTATCATTTTTTTGATATCTTCCATTAATTCTTTAGTCATAGGAACTCTATTAGCAGATTGATTAAGAATAGTATCAGTTTTAATAACTTTTAATTCTCCTTTATTAACTAAATCTGCTAATATTAAGGCCATATTACTAAAACAATAGCTATCATAAGGAGCACTTTCATACTCCATATTCCATTGACTGCGATTACCTAAAGATCTTTTATCTAATATAACATTATTACCAGTATCTTTATGATAATCTGTAACTGATGTTCTATGAACATTAGAAAAATATCCATTAGTTATTTTAAACATAAGTTTAGTTTGTGGAATATTTTCTATAGTTTGATACATATCATAAAAGTTAGTATGAGGTATAATGAAATCAGCTTTTTCATAATCATTAGTAATACTAATTTTATGTTCCTTAAGTGCTGCTTTAAGTCTATCAGTTGATACATTATGCATAGGTAAAATAAAAGCTTTTTTAACTTGTGTTAAATCAGAAGTTGTTTCTGTTTCTAAAAGCTCTTTTACTTTATCAAATTGACTTAATGATTCAGATAAATATATTTCTACTATATCTATATTAGTAACAAATCCAACTTGGTCACCGTCTTCGAATCCCAGATCAAGTATTACCTGATCCGGAAATTCACCTGCGTGTATATTTTTACTTGCCATAATTATTTAATTGTCATTTTGACGATAGCTGGATTCATCATCATTTTATTAAACTTCGCTTTATTTCCATTGAATATAGTCCTAACTACTAAGTATTTTAAATCATTAGTAAAATAGTCTTTTGTGCACAGCGTAATAAGACGTTCTTGCATTTTTTGCGTTACAGTATCCGTTTTTGAGTATGCAACAGAGAAATTAGCTATTCTGGTAGCTAAAATACTAGCTATATCAGCTCTGTAGTTATCTCCTTGACCTATACACTCACCTAATTTTGGTAATACTTCTTCTACTTTACCAAAAACTATATCTTTTGGTGTTACTAGTTTATCCAGCTTGTTATTAATAAACGTAGTAAACATAGAGGCAAATTCGTTGCCCACTGAGCCTTCACCAATCATTTGGATTAATGGAAGCTGGTCTTCAAAGCTCTTTATACTTGAAATACTATTAAAGAAGGTTGAAATAGAACGCGCGTTAGTGTCCTGTGTAACTAGTTCTGGATGTAACAATAAGAAATTAATACATCTAGTATCTATCGTATTCTCTTCCGCCCACCGGGCCCATACATCTACATCAAACTTTAAATTAGCTGTAATGTAACGAGTCTTTTGTGCTGTATCAACAGAGTTTACCATGTAATCACCGTTGTCAGGATTAGCAGTTAATATAATATGCCAATCTTTAGGTAAAGTCCAAGAGATATAAGTCTGTCTATCTACTAACTCCATACATGCTTGAATAAATCTTATATCAGCTCTATTCCAGTCATCAAGTAGTAATACGCCACCTTCTTTCTTATCCGCTATCCACTCAGGAGCTGAATAAGACATTTGACTTTTACCTGTAGTTTGCCATCCTAGTTTAGAATGATCATTAACTGCTACTTCATCTACCCATTTACCTCTCTTTTTACCATCTTTTTCAATCCACATTTGGAATTGTTTAATAGGAAAACCTACTAGATCACCTAATTCTTCAATTTGTGCTAGGTTAAGCTTAACAAAGTCTAGGCCATGTTTAGCTGTCATATCCATAATACTAGTAGTTTTACCAATACCGGACTCTCCTACTACTTCAATTGCTACAGGCTTCTTCCCGCCTGCCTGTAAATGACGGTTGTTTGTTATAGTGTGTCCTACAAAATCTTGTAGTTCATCAATGTTTAAATTTACTTGATTCATGTTTAATTGTTTTAATTTAATTGAATTTTTATTCCAGGTAGTTTTTCATTTATATTAGAATAACTACTATGTACCCATAAAGCATTTTTAGGGCAATTTACAGGAGTTCCTGCTTCACCGTCTGTAAGGCATATAAAAGCAGAATACTTAAGTTTAGGGTCATTATAATGGTCCACAACTGGTTGGAAGCATGTGCCCCCTCTACCTTTGATTTCCCAATTTTGTTTAGGATTAAATTTTGATACATCTGTTAATTGTGTATCAAACTGTGCAACAGTGATTTGGTTACCTGTTTTATGCATATGTGTTATTTCATGCATAAACTCTACTAACTCTTCAGTACTTACCGAGCCCGAAGTATCTACACCAACTAGCACGTGATTCTTATGTTTAATTTTGAGTCCCGGACTACCAGAATATCTCTTATTAAATTTTCTACGTAACTTTTTAGTATAGATTTTAGATGCGTTATTAATAAACCTTTTAAGATATTGCTTCCAATTGAATTTAGGAGGCTCTATAATAAATAGTTTTTCGATAATCTCTGCAAGTTCCCCGGGTATGTTACCACATTTCTTTTGGATCTCTTCTGCAGTTTGTTTCATCTGATGTTCATATTGTTTTTGAACTAACTTTTTTTCTGCTTCAGGGAGGTCAGTAACTTCCTTCCACTCTTTATGATCATATTGACTATTACCGTCCATTTGATCTAAAATAGCTTGTAATTCTTCATTATCACTATTACCATTTTCATCACACTCTTGCTCTAGTAATTTATAATACCTATCAGTACCAGCTCTACGTGGTAAAAATATATCAGGGAAAGAGTTTCTTTCTAAACCACCTGGCGGAAGCATTCCGTTGTCAATATATTGGTTGATTTCTATATCCGCCGCAATATTAAATAGCTTTTTATTTGGGTATCTATCTGCTAGTATAATATGTCCAAAAGCTATATGTAATAGCTCATGTTTTAATAGACCTTGTTGATGTAACTCTGAAAGTTCTTCAAAATAATTTGGATTAATAACTAGGCGCATACCTATTCCGTGTTTTCCTACACCTGCGGTAGCACAGCTCTTAGTGAATTCTTTTTGCATTCCAATAAGAAATATACCGTAGAAAGGCTCTGTAAATATCAATGTCTTAGATATTCTAGAGAGTTGATCTTGAAGTGTTTTCATAATCCCATATCTCTTGCTTCATCAGCTTTATCTTCAGCTATACGTTCTTTCATTTGTTCATCAAATTCATAATCTTCAAGAGGCTCTTTAAAGAATTCTTCACAGGCATCACAGATAAAACCTTCTTCCGGCTCTGCATGATCTAAACAGTCTTTATTTGAACAAATACTATTAAGTATTGTTGCACCACAGCAATAGCTGCGTCCGTCTTTATTGTCTGTGTATTCTCCCCCACAGCAAGGGCTTACTAATTCTGCCATAATTTTAAGTGTTTAATAAATAAAAGATGGAAATATAAAGCCCACCCATGCTTTCGCTTATAAGCTTTATATCTCCAGATGATCGCTATGCCACTGAGACCGTAACGTATTCAGTATTAAAGGCAGTCACGGCGTGTCATCATTCTCTTATTTTAACTGGAGGTTACCAGTTTGATTAATAAAAAAGGAAAGGAGCGGACTTATATATGGAACCCCTTAGTTAAAAGCCCATAATGCCCGTCTAGCCGGTTTACACTTAAGAGGTACTTTGTAAGTATATCAACTTAAAATTTATTTCTTAAATGCTCAAAAAACTAGTCCTAACCTATAATTGTTTGATAAGTTCAACAACCTCATCTACTTGCTTCTTGTTTCTTGGCATAAAAAGCACATAGTGATGATTGTTGTCTTTAAGATGTTTCTTAAATAATTTCCATCTGAGTGGAAAAGATTCATTTGCGTATCCTTTGGTTTCAATTATCCATTTACCATTAGGATCTACAAAATCCGGGGTATAAGTTATGGCCCTTATTTTAGAGCCTTTATTATACAGTTTCTTTTTAGTTCCTTCATAACAAGCTTGAGGATATACTAGCGGATCAAATATAGTAAAAGTTGTTTTTTCATATTCTACTAAAATTTTAGCTATTTCTAATTCTTTATAGCAATGTAATTCCAATTGAGATTGAAAAGTAATACCTTTATATAGTTGTTTCTTAGCATTCTTTACTTTAGACCTTGTTCTTCTCTTTCTCATAATTGATAACATTAGTCTGTAAATATCCTTCGTATCCTCTAGCTTTATTCCATATATGAACTTGACCTGTTCTTATAGTCCCTATATAACCACGATTTTTATGCCATTCATCATTACCACAAATAGATGGGATAAATCTAACTTTAGTCCCCATATACTCATTAACTTGTTCTTTATGAACATGTCCACAATGAGCTTCCCTAAATTTAGAAGAACTCCACATTTCTGGTTGTTCAGTAGCCATAAGTAAAGCCATTTTATCAGCTTTTACTTTATCTCCATGACACCACATAATCATATTTACTCCATATTGATAATATTTACGAGCTTTGTAATCATTATCTACAGTTACATTTTTATTTTTAAAATATAAAGCAGCTAATACTTCTCCTGCATAAAACATACGTTCAAAATCATGATTACCTTGTACAATAATTACATCAATTGGTGCAAATTGTGATAAATAATCAATAGATTTAGCCACTAATCCCCAATATCCTCTAAAAGATTGTCTCCAATCCATATAATCATATTGAGGAGTTCCTTTAGTTGTAGCTCTTGATAGTCCTTCTGAGTTCATACCATCATTACCTATTGGTAATATAATTCGTTCTATATTTAAACCTTCAACTTTTGTATATAACTCAGCAATAACAGTTAGATAATGTTTCTCTATTGCTTTAGGGCCTTCACCAGTTACTTTTCCATAATGAATATCTGGGAGAGAAATCTCAACAACATTTGGATCTTTCCCTTTTTTGTAACTAATTTTAGAAACTTTAGGAGAATATTTTTTAATAGATTCTATTAATTCTTTCTTTATAGAAGGCATATTATGCCATTGATTCATAGTAACTACAGAATATCTTTGTTCTCCATTAGCGCTTTGCCAAAATTTAACAGATTTTACATCTTCTAATGTTAAATCATTTTTAGCTAAATGTTTTAAAAATCCTGAAGATTTAGAAAGATCATCATTATTACTTGAATTCTCATTATTTAAATCTCTTGTAGCTTTATAATCTACCCACTCTTCTGCATTTACTAATTTTCTACATTTTGTTGCTAATGTTTCTGAAATATCTAATCGTTTAGCTAAAAATTCAGAAGATTTTTTTAAATATCCTCTTTTTTGTCTTAAAAAGGCTATTATTTCTTTTTTGTTCATTTTAATATAGTTTTAAGTTTATTAAGATTACCTGTACTTTTAATTAAATCTGATGGATCTTTAGATTTAAATTCGTCAGGTATACATCTATTTACAAAACCATATAAGTCACAAATTTTCTTAGCCATTGTTTGACCAGGATTATTTACATTGTCAAAATCATTATCATATAAAATTTCTATTATGTTGAAACGGTTAGTTAGCTCACTTAGTAATCTTTCATCAGGCATTTGCATTTCACTTTGTAAAGCAATTGCATTATATCCTGCGACATACAAACACATAACATCTTTAAGAGATGAAGTAATAATAAGTTTATTTCCTTTGTCGGGAAGTTGTGAGTAACCTTGAATATCCGTTTTTTTAGTATTACTCAACCACTTATTCTTATTTTCGTAAGGAGAATAGATTTTATATCGGTTATTAAATTTAAAAACGTAAGTTATTGATTTACAACTAAATCTCTTAGCGTTAATCCAATAATGACTTACTGGTTCAATTGCAAATTTAGTAAGTATTTTCTTACTTACCAAATATTTTCGCCAAAAAGTCGCATCTTGTTCATTCCAACTTCTTTTTTTCTTCTTAATAATTACAGGTTTGAATTCTAGTTTTGGATTTTTTTGTCTATAAGCCATACACCCCATTGTAAATTGAATAACATCTTTTTGAGAACTTAATCCTAAATTAAAATCGCAATCTATTATTCGTAAAGCTGCTATAAATGTACAATTATATTTTATTTTAACATAACTAAAACAATCAAATACATGTTCAGATTTACCAAAATCTTTATATAATAATTTACCATTATACGGTATAATAGAAGCGGTTGGAGATTTATCCTCTCTTAGTTCACTACAAAATTTTTTACCGAATTTCTCAAAGCTAGGACAATAATATACAAAAATGTCATACTCAGTAATTTTACTAAGTATGACATCTGTATGTAAATAATCTTCGCTGCTCCTACCGCGAACAGCCATTAGAATGGGAGATCATCATCAGCTACTGCTTGATGAGCTGGTTCTGTATTTTTATCAGAAACCCAATCTTCATTCTCTTTTAACTCTCCATTAGTATCGGGAGTAATTAAATCCATAGTTGGTTTGTGCTCTCCCCATTGTAGATCAGCATTAAAATCAGCATTAAATGATCCATAATCATCATTCAAAGCTTTAACAAATAAATCATTTCTTTCAGGTTTTACTCTACCGAAATATTTTGTATAAACTTGTTGATATCTATCATCTTTGACTCCAATCAGAACTCTAACTTCATTTGTAGTTAATACGTCCATTAATGCTTTAATTTCTCCTGTATCTCCTTTAACTATAGATGATATAGTATCAAATGATACTTCATCACCAGAAGCTACATTAGCCCAAGCTTTAGTAAAATTAATAAGAGTTTCTTCTCCTGTATAAGCTTTTCTTTGACCTTCAGTTTTCCACCACTCATATGTAGGGGCGTCATTAGACCAAGTAGACTGTCCAATATTATTTATCCATTGGTTCTTACCCGTTTGAGAAACTCTTGGTTTATTTTGTGTAAGAATTTCCATTCTAAAATTACCATCTTGATTTCTTAACCAAAAAATTAATTTAAAATAATCTTCATCCCCCATATTTATATTATAAACAGGTTCAGATTTAACTTTAATATCTATAGCATGTAATTCTTCCATTGTGGGATTAATTGCTATAACATTAACATTTGTAAGGCCTGAATATGTTTTAATCGACCCTAGCACTTCTTCAGTACTTGCATTACTTTTTACTGCCATTTTATTTAGTTTTTAATAATTAATAATTTATAATTCAAAAGTTCCATCTTCTTCCTCTTCTAGATTTAATTCCTCGATAACTTCATTTTCTGTATCTTGTGCAGCTTTTAATAAAGTTTCTTCAGGAGTTTCATATTCCGTCGGACTAAGCATTTCTACAATAGCTTCTTGTGTTTCTTGCATTTGACCTTTAACTTCTTTAACTGTGTCAATAGCTTCATCTATAGCATCTTCTAAAGTTACTTGATTAGGATCTACTTCATCTATTACATCTTCCATACTACTTGGAAATTGTGTAGGTTCAGTCATATCATCTACAAAAGTAAAAGATAAAGTTTTCTTTTTACTAGGTCTTCTACCTTTAAGAAATGGATTTTTAAACATTTCATCTACTTCCCATGGTTTAATACCATACTTAATTGCCATCTCTGGCTTACTAATTCCGTCTTTAAGATCTTGATCGATCATTGAGACAGAAATTTCTGCAGGGGTTTTCCCTGGTGTTACATTTTTTTTCATTTCAATCATTTTTTTGTGTTTAATCTATATATATTTTTGACCAGTTCATAGGCATGGTCTGCCCTTTTAAATGTTTACATCTAGATCCTGCAGTTACATCATCTAAAGAATTAAATGAAATCATAGTTTCATCTCCTTCTCTAAATATATAACCAACAGCATCAGCATTAGCGCATGTTATTTGCTTAATTTTACCAGTTAGGTCAAGATCTTTAACAGCAACTTCTTTACCTTTCTTTTCAAGCATTTTATCTTTTAAATGACCAACTAAAATAATATGGTCTGCTAATAAATTCATTCTATCTAACCACTTTTTATAAGCCATTCTTAAATATAAATAGCCTGCTCCATTTGGTAATGCTAAAATTGACATCCCTGGATTCTTTGTTTCAAAGCTTTTACCCATAGGAGTTTTCATATAAATTTTCTTGCCTTCATTTTCACACCATTCCTCTAATTTACTAATAGTATCAATAGCAATATATTTATATGGTTTTCCTTGTTTAATTATTTCTCTAGCTACATCAGTAAGTTCTATAAGATTATTTACTTTAATCTTTAAAGCATCAATCATATCTGAACCATTTTCTAAATCAATAATTAAACAATCATTTAGTTCTGCTAATATACTAGTCTTACCTATTTTAGGGGGACCATATATTATCATATTTTTAGGCGATTTACGGCTAGCCTTTACCTTTGTTGTTGGTAATTCCATTTTTATTATATTTTAAATTGATGTTTAAGAATACTTATGTATGAATCTTTTACATATAATGTGGCGGATCTAGATCCATACTTTTTTACTTCATCTTCAGTTCCTCTAAGTTTTACATCTGTTACGACATCCTTAGGAAACCATAAAGAATTAGGTCTATCTTTCCATCTGACATTAGCTTTAACTAAAAATAAAATACCTTTATCAGTCTCTTTAAGGATTTTACCCCTTATTTTTTTACTATTATAATTCATATTTAATTATTTTTTAGTATGCTTCATATCCATCATCTTCATATATATCCTCATAAGTTTTTAATAATTTATTTTTTACATCTAATTCTTTATTTAATTTTTTTTCTGTTTTATACATTATTAAAAACATCCAATATATTCCAAAAAAAGCTCCTATTAAAAAAGAAATTCCTATCACTCCTAATGGTTCTAGTAAATTGGTATATTCCATAATTATAAGTATTTTATTCTAACTACACAATCATTTATTTCTTTTTGTGTAATTTTATATTTATTTATTTTTTCTTGCCTTAATTTAATTAATGCACTTTTATTAGCTCTTGGTATTTCAAATACCTCATTTTTATGTTCTATTGAAGAAGAATGACATATCATCTTATCAATAGTTTGTGTTAAATTTTTACAAATTTCAATTACTCTTTCTCTTTTTGTTAATTTTCTCATAATATTTATTTTTTTCTTTCATTAATAGTAAATGTTGACATCTCAGCTTCAAATGCTATCATTCCAAGTAGTCCATCTCTATTTTTTTCTACATGAGTAGCTAATAATCCTACTGGATCTTCATTACAATATAGATCTGTAATTCCATACAAATCATTGGGACGTTGTAACATCATTACAACATGAGCATCTTGTCCAATACTATCACCACCAAATAAATCTGTTAATAATGGTTGATACTGTGCTTTGGCTCTATGTTCTTGTTCTATGTTTCTATTAAGTTGAGATAATAAAATATTTATAACTCCCATTTTAGCTTGAAGCCACATACATCCTTTACTTATATCATTTAACTTTTGAAGTTCTTGTTCTTTATCACTTAAAACTAATCTTGAATGATCAAATACATTTATAATAGTATAATCTGGTTTTTTATTTGTAACAAGTACATTAGTTTCTTTAATAAATTCCATATTTCTAGGTATATTATTAAAATACATAGGATATTTCATATATCTAGAAACTTTTTCCTTATATTTTTTATAATCTTCAATACTTAATTTATTTTCTACTGATAACAGTTCACTTACTTCCTTTTTTATATCTTTTGAACCAGCTCTAAGTATCTGTTGATAGCCAGGCATTTCAAAACTCCAGTATAAAACAAGTAAATTTTTATTTTCATTATTATCTAATACATCGAAAATCATTTGATTACTAAATGCTGACTTACCTACACCAGGTCTCCCAGCAATTACATACATTTTACCAGGTTGTAAACCTCCTAATAAATTTTTATTTAATCTTTCCCATTTTGTAGGATAAATACGTCTATTTCCTAACATTGCAGTTTTAACTTCATTTAACGAAGTTGTAACTGATTGTGAAATAGTTTTAAAACCTTTTTGTTTAAAGGGATCTTGTAATCCTTGTGGTAGTTTCTCCTGTGTCATGTTCATCTAAGTTTTCATACTTTTCCCAAGTATGGTTATTAATCCAAGTCTCTAAATTTTGAAAATAAGAAAGACTATTTCTTTCTATTAACAATTGTTTATTTAAACACTCTATTATATGTTTATGTTTATAAACTTTTGTTCCTATAATTTTTCGATATCTTAATTTTGATTTAAGATTTGCTTGAGCATCTGGATCCTTAGCATGTAATATTCTAACACCTCTATCAGGAGAATTTACTTTCATAGGATAGGTACTAATAAGCTCGGCGAACATCTGTTCAAAATCAGATGAAAAGAGGTCTATAAACTCTTGTCTAATGATATGATTATCAGCTGTTTCACCAAGCTTAATGTAACCTTTTTCTTGTAAATTTTCTAAATTTGGTCTAAGATTAAGATTGTTTAAATAATTAATTTCTTCTCTATGTAAAAGATACAAATAAATAAAATCATCAGCAGATATGCCGGTTTGCTTTAACATTTCGAAATCTATATCTATTTTCATAATTAATAAGTATAAAAAAATTTGTTATAATTATTTTTAAATCTTTTACAAATATAATAAATTTTATAACGATATACAAATTTTAATGATAATTATTTCCAGATAACATTATTTAAATCTTTTACAGATTGTTTCAACCATTTTTCTTCTTGACTATCTTTAACATAAAGAATAATAATTTTTCCTATTTTATCTTCTTGAAATCTTAATAGTCTCCCAACTCTTTGAATCATAGATAAAGATTTACTGGTTAAACCACATATAATCCCCATATTAGCATCAGGTATGTCTAATCCTTGATTTAAAGCTTTTGTAGAGCATAACACATTTATATCATTATCTCTAAATTTTTGTAATGCAGTTTCTTTTTGTTTCTTAGTTTTACCACTATGATATGCTCGTGCAAAAGGAAAAACTGCTTTACATAATTTATCTGTAAAATCATTAGCTCCACTAAATACTAATATTTTTTTATCTAAATTAGTTTTAACTAATTTTTGAAATTTAATCACTTTATTTGCAGCAAAATCAACAATAGATTTTCTATCTCTTATAGCTTTATAAAATAATATAGCTGCTTGTTTATCTTGAGCACTTGCATCTGTGTTTGCCATAATTAATCTAGCATTATCAAATGCATCAAATTGTCCTAAAGCATATTTCCATTTAATAAAATTATTATTTACATATTTATAATCACTTTGTTCAATAGAAGTTAACTT